>OFGK01001535.1_pt1 | contig 11930 bp, 10 predicted proteins | sample 1521771 | NCBI WGS metagenome assembly OFGK01 (sample SAMEA3504088, study PRJEB24116) | mouse gut metagenome | biome: mouse gut; feature: mouse-associated habitat; material: faeces | place: Denmark | collected 2011 | reverse complement strand
AGAAGTACACGAACAGCAGGGCGTGGGCATTGGCCTGTATCTGGCCCGCGAGATCATAACGCGGCAGGGCGGCTATATCAGAGTGGTTTCGGAGCCGGGCAGGGGTTCGGAATTTTCCATTATGCTGCCTACAAAATGAAAGTAAATGAGCGAGGTGTTTCTATTATGAATGAACGAGAAAAAACGATCCGACTGTGGTTTGATATGTGGCTTTATCAGAAAGATATGGGCATTGATGATATTTTTACAGAAGATGTCCTCTATACAGAAAGTTGGTGTCCCCAGTATAGCAATCGTAAAACCGTAAAGCATTGGTTTCAGGAGTGGAATACCCGTGGAAAGGTGGTAATTTGGGAAATCAGGCAATTCTTCCATAAAGAAAATCAAACGATTGTAGAATGGTATTTCAAAAATGAAATGAACAATGGGGATATAGAGGAATTTGACGGCATTTCTTTGGTTGAATGGACAGAGGACAATAAAATAAAAGCATTAAAAGAGTTTGGGTGTAACCGCAATACTTATAATCCCTATCAAGAAAGCGACATCCCTCAATTTAGAAATCAAAAGGCGAATTGGTTTTAGAAGTGTATGAAGTTCTATACAATTCGGAGAGGCTTGTGTTTTCTTAAAAAGTTTAAAAATGAAAAGGAGAATGAATATGGAAATGAGCTATACAAAAATTGATTTGAATGAGTGGAGCAGAGGAAAGCTATTTAAGAGCTACATTGAAAATATGCGTATTGTTATGAGCTTAACTGTGGAGATTGATGTGACAAATCTAATAGAATTTTCAAAGAGAAATAATCTAAAATTTTATCCGTCTATGATATGGATTGTATCAAAAGTTGTTAATACACATGATGAGTTTAAATATAGCTGGAACGATACTGGTGATCTAATAAAATGGAATTTTATTAGTCCGTCATATACAGAATTTCATAAAGAAGATGAAAATTTCACAAAATTAGTCACGGAATTTTCTGATGATATATTTGAATTTTCTGAGCGTTTCATGGCTGACAAAGAAAAACATGAAGCGGATCGAGCTTTTGTGGAAAACCAGCCCTTGAACTTTTTTGATGTATCTTGTTTACCATGGGTAAAATACAGCCACTTTGATGTTCATGTTTTTGATGAGGGTAAATTTCTTGCACCAGTCATTACTTGGGGAAAATATGAAATGTCACATGGCAGGTACATGATGCCGCTTACTATGAACATTCATCATGCTGTGGCAGATGGGTTTCATTTGTGTAGATTTTTTAATGAGGTACAAGAACTGATAAATACACTTGACGGAGGTAATAAAGATGTATAATGCAAAATAGAAGAAATGGAAAAGCAAAGTTATCGGCTTGTCACAATGTCATTTTGGGGAACAGAAAGAGCTGTATTAGTTTTCAAAAAGGGGCTGAAAGGCAGCTTGTTTTGAACTGCTGCTGTCTTTCAATTTTAGTAAAATAGAACGTGGCGGACGGCCATTCCCGGCTGCCCGCCGCAAATTTTTTTGAAATGTCCGAGCGTTGTAACATTTCACCCCGATTTTCAATGAAATTTTTTGGCCGCTGTAACATTTCGCGGACATTTGGGTTTTACAATAGCCTTATCAAATATGGAGGTGATACAACTATGACATGGCCATTTGAGAACGATACAAGCGCCATTGTAAAGAAATTAGCAAAACGCAATGTATCTTCAAATCGTATTTTTTGCCTTTTTAATGTTTTGACGATTGCACTGGCAATTAGTTTGATTGTGGGAATCTCCTTATTCCAACAAGGCAGCAAAATTAGTGAACAAAAGATTTTGAATCAAATGCAGCAAGCTACCATCGGGGGGCTTACAGCAGAACAGATAGAAGTTCTGAAAAAAGAACCTGATCTTGAAGATATTGTACCCTATAAGCATAGTGATAGTTTTCTGATGGATGGGATCAAATTTGAAGCGGTTTATATGCCGGCTGGTTTTGGAATTATAAAATCCTATGAATTAGTCAGTGGAACCTGTCCAGAACAGTACAATGAAATTGTAATTGATAAAAATGTTCAGTTAGAGCTGGGGTATCAGCTAAATATAGGAGATACTATCACTTTACCAACGGCGGGGAGTAAAACAGAGGATTTCATCATTACTGGTTTTACTGATAATGTGGAAACAGGAACATTTTACTTTTATGTTTCCCCAGCGTATGCAGAACAGGGCGTGTTATTATCTGATATTCCATATAGTGCCTTGATTCGTGTAATTGCGCCACGGAAATGGGACTTGTTGATTTTGAGAATACAGTATATCGTCTGGCTTCATACCAGGACATAAGCAGGAATCAACTTTATTTTAATAGCAAGTTCTGCTCCTCACTTATTAGTGGATCAGGAATGGGAGGTGTTCTTTTAGCCACTCTTTTTATTGTTTTTTCAAGCGGAATTGTCATATACAGTGTGTTCTACCTTTCGGTATCAAATCAAGTGTCGCAAATTGGACAGCTCAAAACTATTGGCATGACAGAAAAACAAATTAAGCGGATGATTCGTAAAGAGGGGTATCGTTTCTGCCTGTTCGGAATACCTGCCGGTATTACAGCAGGTATCATATTTGCATATTTGTTGGAGCCGAATGGAATAACGATTATCAATGCCATAGCCACAAGTATTTTCGCAATAATATTAGGCATTATCATCGTACAAATTTCCGTATATAAGCCCGCACAAATAGCTTCAAATATTTCTCCTATTGAAGCAACAAAATATGTTGGAAACGCTCCAGAACTAAAAGAAAGTAAAGTACGAAACAGGAAAAATCATATTCGCCTTTCACCGTATTCTTTAGCCGTATTGAGCGAAAAGCAGGAACGAAAAAAACACAATCTGACGATTGCCTCGCTTGCAATCGGCGGGATTTTATTTATGGTTGGAGCCACATTTATATCATCATGGAATCCAGATTCCTTTGCGCGGATGGGCAATTTGGAAGATGGAGAATATTATATTACGATTAACCACAATACATTAGTCAACCCCAAACCGTATGGTATTTCGGAGTATCAAGTTGATACGCCTTTTTCACAGGAACTCATGGAAGAATTGCAACAAATCCCGGAAGTCAAAGAAATTTATACTACGGAGAGAACCGCAGCCATTATTGAGTATCACGATGAACAATTAGAAATTCCCATTATTCCGATTACACCTGATAATCAGGAGGAAATTTTGAAAACGCTTCCTGTCGATTGGACATACGAAACATTGGTGAAACAAGACGCTATGGTTATATTAGGGACAAGCGTACAGAACGAAGTCTATCATACTTGCCCGTCAATAGGAGAAAAAGTGACATTACGATGGTTCGATGGAACTGAACACAGCATAGATGTTTTGATTGCCGGTACTTCCGAAAAAAGTATGAATGAGGGGTTTTATCTTCCAAAAGAAACCATAGAAAAGTTGTGGGGAGATATGGATTTAACAGCTTCCTTAACTTTGTCCGTACCCGAATATGAAAAAGTGGGTAAATCAGTAGAAAGCAAGTTAAATGAAATACTGTCCCAACACCCTGATTTGGTAATGGAAACCTTACAAGAGGTAAAAGCATCTTCAGCAAATACGATTCAAAATACCAGCGTACAAGTTTATGGGGTATCTGCCTTTGTCATTATGTTTAGCATTTTTAATCTGACAAACACATTGATTAGTCGTATCAGTACAAGGAGAAAAGAATTTGGAATATTGGAGTCTATCGGCATGACAAAAAAGCAGATAAAGAAAATGTTGCTGCATGAAAGCGTCTTACTGATTATTCCATGCTTGATTATTACGCTTGTGGCAGGAACCTTAATGGGTTATTGGTTAGTACGGATATTGTCTGCGAATGGATTAACTTATTTTCAATATACTTTTCCTTTTATTCCATTACTGATTTACGGTGTCTGCTTAATAATAACATCTATTATAATTTCTGCTATCTGTCTAAAAATTCAATGCAGAAATTCATTGGTGGAACGAATCAAAATGGCAAACTGATTTTGAAATGTCCGAGCGTTGTAACATTTCACCCCGATTTTCAATGAATTTTTTGGGCCGCTGTAACATTTCGCGGACATTTGGGTTTTACAATAGCCTTATCAACAGGCAGAAAGCCTTGAAAGGAGCTTTGAATATGAGCGTTTTACAGACGATTGACCTGAAAAAGCATTACGGCGCAGAGCCGAACATTACCCGCGCCCTTGACGGCGTGAACTTTTCCGTAGACGAGGGCGAATTTGTGGCCGTTGTGGGAACCTCCGGCAGCGGCAAGTCTACCTTGCTTCACATGATGGGCGGGCTGGACACTCCCACCAGCGGAACCGTGATTGTCCGTGGCGAAGAACTGGCAAAGAAGAACGACGAACAGCTCACCATCTTCCGCCGCCGCAACATCGGCTTTATCTTCCAGAACTATAACCTTGTTCCGATCCTGAATGTGTATGAGAACATCGTCCTGCCGGTGGAGCTGGACGGGGACACGGTGGATCAGAAGTTTTTGGACGAGATTGTTCACCTGCTGGGGCTGGAAGATAAACTGAAAAATATGCCGAACAATCTCTCCGGCGGCCAGCAGCAGCGTGTGGCGATTGCCCGCGCCCTGATTACCAAACCGGCTATCGTGCTGGCCGACGAGCCGACCGGCAACCTTGACAGCAAGACCAGCGCCGAGGTGCTGGGGCTTATCAAACGCACCAGCGCGGAGTTCCGGCAAACCGTAGTGATGATTACCCACAATGACGATATAGCCCGCCTTGCAGATCGGATTGTCCGCATTGAGGACGGAAAGATTGTGGAATAAGGAGGTGGCAGGCTATGACATGGCCTTTTGAGAATGATACCAGCGCCATTACAAAGAAGCTGGCAAAGAAAAGTTTACAAAGCGAGAAGCGCCGGAATCTGATGGTGGTGATCGCCGTTGCGCTGGCGGCGTTTCTGATCTGCTTTACGGGAATTGTGTCTACTTCCCTGACACAAATGCAGCGCAATCAGGTTGTCGATACTTATGAGGCGGTTTGGCTGGGCGTAGAGGAAAACGACATTGAAACCCTAAAAGGAGTGCCGGAGTTTGAGCGCGTAGGCGGCTACTATATGCTCGGTGAGGAACTTTCGGAACAGGGCTATCATACGTCCTATGTGTATTGTGACGCGCAAATGATGGAGATTACCAAGGCGCAGATGGAGTTGTTAGAGGGTCGGGTTCCTGAAAAAGCAAATGAAGTTGTCGTAAGCGAATACTTTCTTTCCACCTATGGACACAATGCCAAGATCGGGGACACTGTGACCTTAGATACAGAGAGTTTTCATGGCGATTATGTCGTTACCGGCATTCTGGACAGCGTAAATGAAAAAGAAGCGAATACCTGTGCCATCATTCTTTCCAAAGCTGCCCTGAAAGAATGGGACGGGTTTAACCCCGCTGGGTATCGCGCCTATGCCCATTTCAAAAACAGCGTTCAGTTGGACGAAGAACTGATGACCTCTTATTGCAGGGAGGTTGCGGAGGAATATCAGCTTTCTATGCCCAAAATGAACAGCAAATATTTTGCTTATGCTTCTAAATCCTTTGATTTTTTACCGATTGTTGGTGTGATTGCTATTGTTCTGATCGGCGGCTATATTGTGATCCAGAGTATCTTCCGTATCTCCATCAATGACAAAATCCAGAGCTACGGGCAGCTTCGGACGATTGGCGCGACGCCAAAGCAAATCAAGCGGATTGTAAAACAGGAGGGACACAAACTCGGCAGTATCGGGATTCTGATTGGTACAGTGCTGGGCGTATGCGGCGGTTTTCTCCTGTTTTCCAAGGGATTTAACGCTGTTTCCTATGTGACAACGGTTATTTTGACACTCATAAGCAGTTGGATCATGGTATCTGTTTCCATCCGTAAGCCAGTAAAGATTGCAGCAGGGATTTCCCCGATTGAAGCCGTCCGTTTTACCCCGGCGCAAAAGGACATCCGCAGCCGGAAAAAGAATATCAAGCTCAATCCTGTTTCAATGGGAATTGCAAATTTTAAGCGTGACCGAAAAAAGACCGTTGCTATTGTAGCCTCATTGAGTTTGGGCGGAATTATCCTGCTTGTGGTATCCTCCATTGTTTTGCTGCGCTCACCAGAGGCACTTGCAAGACAGTTTTTCCCGGACGGCGACTATAAAATTTATTTGGATTCCGAAGTGGCAGAAGAAAAGGTTATGGCAGCGGGAAATCCACTGAATGAGGAATTAAAGCAGGAAATACTGGCTATTGATGGCATCACAGATGTAATTGTAAAAAGACAAGCAGTTAATACAACTTTTAAGACGGACATCAATCAGACCTCTGGAAACTGTGATATGCTGACCGACCAGAATTATGCTAAGGTTGAGGCTGCATTGACGGAGGGAACGATGCCGACAGATTCTCATAGTATCGTAATTTCACGCTCGATTGTAGATTCTTATGAAGATATGGGAGTTGGTTCAACGGTCGAAATATCTTTCAGAGAGGGGCAGTCATCCGTTCCTGTTATTATATCAGGACTATTTGGAGCAGGCACATATACCGGGCATGGTAAATTACTTATTGATGGGGCTGTTGCATTTGCACCACAGGATTTGTTCCGTGAACTACACCCTGAAATTACCTCTTTTGACTATTCATGGAGTATTGTAAGTGATCCGAAGAAAGCGGACTATGTGGAAAGTGAATTAAAAAATATTGTAGCCAGCCATAGCAACCTTGCTTTAGACGAAGTGAGTACGCTGATTGAAGTTAAAAAGGCGGAAGATAGGGCAGCATTTGGGAGTATGGAGGTACTTTCATGGCTGGTATTCCTTTTTGGTGTTATCAATCTTATCAATACGACACTCTCTAACCAGATGTCCAGAAAGCAGGAAAACAGTGTTTTGCGTTCCATTGGCCTAACACAAAAACAGCTATGTAAAATGAACATCTGCGAGGGCCTGTGCTATGCGCTCTTTGCAACATTGGCGACGCTGATCGTTGGGCTTTCAGCTTCCATATTTGCTTGCAGAAAAATGAGTATTGCTATTTTTGCCGGAAAGGTAGTGCCCTACAAATTCCCGGTTTTGGAAATGGGTCTGTTCATTCTGGTATTGTTCGGAATGGAGCTGATCTTGTCTGTTTGGACAATCCGCAGACAGAAAAAACAATCCCTGATTGAACAAATGCGGGCGATGGAATAGGAACAAATTGTGGAATAAGGAGGTGGCAGACTATGACATGGCCTTTTGAAAATGATACCAGTGGCATAGTAAAGCGCATATCAAATCGCAGTATATCGGCGAATCGAAAAAGAAATATCTTTATTGTTTTGACGATTGCACTTGCCAGCGCATTGCTGTCTGCTATTGTCCTCTATGGCTTTGGGGTTATGCAGGAAACGCAGAACCGCAACCAAAAAACAGCGCAGATTATGTATCATGCGATTTCTGAACAACAGGGACAGGAACTATACAAGCAAGAAGAAATTGCGTGGGTTGGGGAATTTTTTAACGCATTTTCTGAACAGGTAAACCATTCAACCGTGAATTTTACTTATGCAAATGCAGATATGCTAATATCCCAAAGTATGCCCTATTCGGGAGATTTACCAGCTTCGGAGGATGAAATTGTAGTACAGGAATCCTTTTTGGATAGTTTGGGCTATTCAAATGAATTGGGACAGACAATTCAAATCCCCTTTTCTGACGGCACTACCCATGATTTCAAATTGACGGGAATCTTAAATGTGAAAACCGGCGATATTGGACGCTATACAGCTATTATATCGAAAGAATTAGTAAGACAGCAGTATGGCGACGAGGGCATGATTGATTTTTACATTGGGCTGAAAGACGCTCAAAATATGAGCGAGGAAGAAGCCGCCAACTATGCAATTACTTTGGCACAGCAATTAGAAATTTCCGATGATAATGTGATTGTCCGTTCCACTTATTTCAACTTAAAGGACGAAAATCGTGGAAGTGATATGCTGTTCTACTTCTTGGTCGGTTTTATAACTTTCATTGGTTCCGGCATTGTGATCTATTCGATTTTTTATATTTCAGTAGCAAGCAGTATCCGTAACTATGGACAGCTTCGCACAATCGGAACAACAAAACGACAGATCAAAAAGATGGTTTACCGCGAGGGAAAATTACTTGCTGCCATTGCTATCCCAATTGGTCTGGTTATTGGAAATGTGATTGGGTATTTTCTGGTTCCTGCCGGTTGGTACTGGCTGACTGCTTTATGTGTGACGGTCGGGGTTGGCCTTTTTGCATTTATTATTGTGATGATTGCTATTCATACTCCTGTAAAAAGAGCTGCGGCAGTATCTCCGCTGGAAGCATTGCGATATTCCGATTATCAGGGGAAAATGAAAGAAAGTTCCGTGTTGCACCGTAAAATAACGCCTGCTTCACTTGCTAAAATGAATCTGTCCAGACAAAAGGCAAAGTCCACTTTAACAATACTTTCTCTTTCACTCGGCGGAGTATTGGTTGTATTGATTTCGACAATGTTAGTTTCCTATGATGGCGTTGCAGAAGCAAGAGGCAGGGCTTTCCCTGTCGGTGAATTTAACATCCAGCTCAACGCAAATCAATCGTGGGACACTGCCGGTATTTCTTTGTCTGGATTACAGCGAAAGAACTTTCTAAATGCCGATTTTGTAAATGCAGTAGAATCTATTGATGGCGTTACAGGAATCAAACGCTGGTATTACACGGATGCAGAATATTGTGTAAATGGCAATTCTGGAAAATGGATTCAGGGATTTTGCCGAGATGAGCAGCAGAATTTGGAGAAAGAGCGAATTGCGGGAACGATTGATTATGATGAACTGGTGGCAGGCAATGGAATTGTCTTGCTTCAAGAGCGTGCCGATCTCTATGATATTGAGGCTTCGTTGGGTGATACCGTCGAAGTGGACTATAAAACCGAATCCGGGCAAATTCGCACAAAGACCTATACAGTCATGGGCATTGTAAATGAATATTCTTACTCCGGCTTCTCAAAGTGCTTTGCGCTTCCAGAGCAGCTTATGAATGAAGCGACCGGGATAGATTGCACAGGTACGATTTCCGTAATTACCGATATGGAAAAATTTGATATGGTTGAAGCTGCATTAAATCAACTGATAGACGGAAACAGCGATTTGGTTATGGAAACCATAAACGAAAGTATCACTTATTATAGCGGACTTCAACAACTTTCTTTCGGGGTATTGTTGATCGTGGCTGTTATTGTTGTGTGCTTTTCTTTCATCAACCTTGTCAATACGACAATCACAAACTTTCTGTCCCGCAGGCAGGAAATTGGAATGTTACAGGCGATTGGTTTGAGTAAAAAGCAACTTATCAAAATGCTGTGTTATGAGGGGTTGATTTATTCAGTTTTTGCTACGCTTGTAACAGTGGTTTTGGGAAGTGGATTGGGCTTCCTATCCGTACAGGTAGTTGTGAAAACGATGAATCCATACTTTTATTATTCATTTCCGCGGCTGATCGTATTGATATATTTAGCGATCCTGCTGATTGTGCAGTTTACCTTGATTTCTTACACAACTGGAAATCTGAAAAAGCAATCTCTTGTTGAGCAAATCAGGGAAATGGAATAAGCGTATAAAATTTGGAGGAATTATCTATGCTATACCGCACTGATAAGCAAGAAAGTGTGTATTGCGACCATCCTTATGAATGTGATTTTGTAGTTTTTGAGAAATAGGAACGAATACTATTTAATCATGGTGCTACTGTTATAGATTCCCATAAAAGGGAAAACAAATGCTACTGCGAATGAATATGCAAAGTGGAAGAAAACACAAAAGTAAATTGGACATTTGGGAAAATCAGTGGAGCGGTTCATTAGCTGCGCCACTGATTTTTTGCTATCCCTTGATAAAATATTTTGAAATGTCCGAGCTTTGTAACAATTCAGCCTGTTTTTCTGTCGAAATCAAAGGCACCTCGGACATTTGTGTAACATTTGTAGTTTATGCTTATAGTAAATCAATATTGGAGGTACGGACACATGAAAAAGATACTGCTGATCGATGACAGCGACACCTATACATGGTGTCTGCAAAAATACTTACAGCACCGGGGCTACCCGGTGAAAACGGCTTGTACACTGAAAGAAGCGCGGGCCGCCATCCAAGAGGAAATGCCGCTGGTGGTCTGCTGTAATCTCGATCTGCCGGATGGTTCCGGCATGGACTTTCTGAACGAGGTGCGGGCCGCAGATAAGGAGCTGCCTTTTATTCTGGCGTCCTGCCATGACAAGGACGACTACGAACAAGAGGCTATGCGCCGGGGCGCGACGCTGTGCATGGACAAAATGAAAGGACTGCTGCTGCAAGATAAGCTGGTGGAATACGCCTACCGGCAGTTATCCGGCGAACCAGATTCAACTTTTCATAAGTTGCTCTTTGTCCATGCGGAAGATACCAGCGCCGGAGTGCTGCGGGCTGCTATGCTGCAAAAGGGCCTTGACCTGATTCTGGTTTCCTCGATTGGGGAGGCCGAGCGCCGGATTTTTGAGGATGAGGAAATAGACCTGATCTTGTGCGATCTGGAACTGCCGGATGGCACAGCAATGGAGCTGTTTCATACGCTGCGGCGGGTGGCAGGGATGTTCCAAATGAAGAATCCCCCTCTCCGGCTTCTGCCGTTCTTTATCCTCACCGAGAACAACGACCTTGCCACGGAATATGAATACCGGCATGAGGGCGTGAACGACTATATAACCGCCCCGGTAAATATCCCGGAGCTAATCCGGCGGGTGCTGTTCTTTGTGGAATGAAGTGAACTTACAGTTGGATTTTTGTTATCGTTTTGCTGGTACTGCGTCCTGCAAATAGAGAACTTTGGTGCTACCTTCAAATCCGTTTCAAACGGCATTAGCGTTTATCAAGGTTTGTTGCTGTTGGAGAGCGGTGCAGCAATTATCTTCTTTAGCGGACTTCCCTTTAAGGAAAAAGGGCAATCGGCATAATAACTGAAATAATCTGCCCAGCGGCAGAAAAGAAAAATGCAATCCCCATTGTTTCCCTATGTGAATAGTTCCACACAAAACAGGATTTGATTAAGTAATGCTTTGTCCATAGAAAAACAGCCAGTGGGCAAGGCGGTCCTTACCCACTGGCTCACACCTTATTATTTAGTTTTCGCCGCTCGTATCCATCATTTTATTCACCATAGCGCGGATCGCCGCCAAGACCATCTGCCGTCCCTGCTCCGGACAGGCTCGGTAAAGCCCTGTGATTTCCTGGATTTCGCGCTCCATCTGTTCATCTGCCGGATTGAAGATTGCATCAAAGGAAGTGCCAAGCGCCGTTATAATCGTGTAAAGCACCTCGAACGACGGATTTGCCTCTCCCTTTTCAATACCTGCGACATGGCGTGTGGAGAGCTTTGTCAGCTCCGCCAACCGTTCCTGTGTGTATCCTCGTTCCTTTCGGATCGCCCTTAACCGCGCTCCACCCTTTACTAAGACATCATTCGGCATAATTCTTCACCTCTACTGTATTGTATAGTTCGGAAAGCGCAAAATGAATCCCCATACAATTCCGACTATCAAGCAATATATTTCCGATTCTTGCCGAACTTTTCAAGAAAAAACGATTCCGGGAGGCTGTCAAAAAAAACGGCAGCTTTGCGGAACGCTTCTGTGCGCTCAAACACCATAGCCGCCGTTTAAGGAGATGGCTATGGTGCTTTTGCTTTATATGCTGGAGCTGTTCCGGCTGCTCCAGACAGGTGAATTGTCAAAAAAATCCTTGCGGATAGTACGACCTATTCTGCCCATCAATCGGAACTGTATAGGCATGTAAGCAAGAACTATCACTCAGACACACGGCAGAAGGCCGGGTACTCAACGGAAGTACCCGGCCTTCTGCTTTGTCGAATCCTGGGGAAAGC
>OFGK01001515.1_pt1 | contig 12112 bp, 15 predicted proteins | sample 1521771 | NCBI WGS metagenome assembly OFGK01 (sample SAMEA3504088, study PRJEB24116) | mouse gut metagenome | biome: mouse gut; feature: mouse-associated habitat; material: faeces | place: Denmark | collected 2011 | reverse complement strand
CCACCAAGTGTGAAGCACATCTCACGGAAAGCATTTTTCAAACACGCTCTAGAGCAGGCCGAATTTCCATATATTAGGAAACATTTTGACTGCTGACAGAAACAAAAAGATCTATCGTATCTAGCGCAGGGAACGCTATAATAAATGCAGTTTCTGGTTAAGCAGAACTTTGCCTGAATTTTACATTAAGAAACCAAATGTAATGATAAATCTAACGAAGAACCGCGGCGGATTTAGAGCGTGTTTGAAAAAGGTAAAGTTTTTGTCAGAGAGTATAATTTTTTGCGAAAGAAGGAGAGACTTATGAAGATTTTATTTCATGAAGCAGGCAGAACGTTTCATTTGTACAATGACAGTATCAGCTATATTATGACTATTATGAAAAATGGCCATCTGGGGCAGCTGTATTTTGGAAAAAGAATACAGGACAGGGAGGATTTTTCTTACTTTCTTGAAACCTGTGAACGGCCGATGACGGCATGTATTTATGAGGATGACGGTGCTTTTTCACTGGAACATCTCCGGCAGGAATACCCGGTGTTCGGCTCGACGGATTATCGGCAGCCTGCGGTGGAAGTCCGTCAGGAAAACGGGAGCCGTATTTCGGATTTTCAGTATCAGTCGCATGAAATAACGGAGGGAAAGCCTGTTCTGGAAGGTCTTCCTGCTACCTATGCAGAAAATGGGCAGGAGGCGGAGACGCTGACAGTTACGCTGGCAGATCCTGTTACAAAAGTACAGGTGCAGCTGCTGTATACGATATTTGCGCAGGGCGGCATTATTGCCCGCAGCGCGAGATTCTGCCATATGGGCGGGCAGCCGGTTTATCTGACGCGTGCTATGAGCTTATGCATGGATCTGCCGGACCATGATTATGTATGGCAGCAGCTTTCCGGCTGCTGGGCCAGAGAGTGCCATGTGCACAGCCGGAAGCTGGAGCCGGGAATCCAGGCAATCGGAAGCATGAGAGGCAATTCCTCCCATGAGCACAATCCATTTATTGTGCTGAAGCGTCCGGATGCCAGTGAGTTTCAGGGAGAGGTCATTGGATTTAGCCTAATCTACAGCGGCAATTTTCTGGCGCAGGCTGAGGTGGACACCCATGCTACTACGAGAGTGCTCATGGGGATTCATCCTATGGGGTTTGACTGGACGCTTGAGAAGGAGGAGAGCTTTCAGACGCCGGAGGCAGTGATGGTCTATTCTGACCAAGGGTTAAACGGCATGAGCCAGACATTCCACCGATTATATCAGAAGCGTCTTGCCAGAGGATATTGGCGTGATAAGGCAAGGCCAATCTTAAATAATAACTGGGAGGCCACCTATTTTGATTTTACGGAGGACCGTTTGGTAGAGATTGCGGCTAAGGCAAAGGAGTGCGGCGTAGAGCTGTTCGTGTTGGATGACGGCTGGTTTGGCCAGAGGAGCAGCGACAGGGCAGGATTGGGCGACTGGGAGGCGAATCTTGAGCGTCTGCCCCGTGGAATTACCGGACTTGCCGAGAAGATTGAAGAGTTAGGCATGAAGTTTGGCCTTTGGTTTGAGCCGGAGATGGTGAATAAAGATTCTGACCTTTATCGTAGGCATCCAGATTGGATTCTTGCCACGCCAAATAGAAGCATTTCCCATGGCAGAAACCAGTATGTACTGGATTTCTCACGGAAAGAGGTTGTTGACTGCATTTATGAAATGATGGCAAAGATTTTGAGTGAGGCGAAGGTTTCCTATATTAAATGGGATATGAATCGGAGTATTACAGAGTGTTATTCGGCAGCGCTTCCTCCGAAACGGCAGGGAGAAGTGTTCCATCGCTATATTCTGGGGGTATATGACCTGTATGAACGCCTGAATACCCGTTTCCCCCACATTCTCTTTGAGTCCTGCGCAAGCGGTGGGGCGAGGTTTGACCCTGGCATCCTCTACTATGCGCCTCAGGGGTGGGCAAGTGACGATTCTGACGCGGTAGAGCGTTTGAAGATTCAGTATGGAACGTCCTTTTGTTATCCCATCAGCAGTATTGGGAGCCATGTGTCAGTGGCGCCGAATCATCAGGTGTTCCGCTGCACGCCGCTTCATACGAGGGCGAATGTAGCATATTTTGGCACATTTGGCTATGAGCTGGATTTGAATAAGCTGACGGAAGAGGAGCAGGAGGCTGTGAAGGGGCAGATTGCATTTATGAAGGAATACAGGGAGCTTCTGCAGTTTGGCAGATTTTATAGGCTGGTCAGTCCGTTTGAGGGAAATATTACCTGCTGGATGGTAGTAAATGATGAGCAGACGGAAGCGGTTGTGGGATGGTACCGTACTTTGAGCCATGTGAATATGCCGTATACCAGGGTGCGTCTACATGGGTTGAATCCAGATTTCTGCTATAAGGAAGAAGGGACAGGGAAGTCTTATTATGGGGATGAGCTGATGAATATTGGTTTGATTACCACTGACAGTATGTCCGGACAGGTTGTGGAAAATACGGAGGAGTACGGTGATTTTGACTCCAGGCTGTATGTGCTCAGAGCAATATCATAAAGGGTATAGAATATACATTCGACCTACAAAATAGAAGTCAAGGAAGTAATTTCTTGTTCATGTTGTATATTTCCATTCCTGGAAAATTATGATATTATCGTTTTTGAAAAGGAGAGGTTGTTATGAGCAAAATGATTGTAGTATTTCAGAATCCGGACGACATCTTAGAGTTTGTGCAGAAGGTGGAAAAATATCCATACAATATGGATATGAAACGCGGCAAGTATGTAGTAGATGCGAAATCTCTGCTGGGGTTGATGAATCTTGGCTTCCATCGTGAGATTGAGCTAGAAGTTCATGAAGAGGAATGTGAAGATCTTCGTAAGGATATTGAAGAATTGATTGAATTTATTAAGACCGGCATTCGTTGAGCAGGGCATTCCAAGCACGCAGGCGCGGTAAGATTTATGATCTTGCCGCGCCTGCGTACTTCATAATTAAATTGCGTAGTGAGCAATATTTTCTTGTTGTTCTCTCAGCAGCGATTAAAACACGCAAATATCTCCTGGAGCCGGGGCAGCGTCAGGCCGGCGGGGACAACCGCATTGCCGCAGATGGTTCCCAGGCCTTCTGACTCCACCAGCCGCAGCAGCGCTGCTGAAATTTCTTCCACAGATTGTCCCGTCAGATGCTCCCGGGCGTAGCGCACCATGTAAGCCAGAGCCAGGGTCTGCCCGGCATCCACCAGCTGCTCCACATAGCGCAAATCCAGTTCCCGATCCCCTACGGAGAAGGAGGTCTTCCCAAATCTTTTGACATTCAGCCGCTCTTGACAGTATCCGTTTCCGCGGTAGTTCTTCCGGGTCTGGCGGTCGCCGGACAGGTCAACAACCCGTCCGCCCGCAGGCAGATGGAACCCAGGCGCAGACAGCATGGGTGCAGGCCGGCCTTCCAGCGCCGCTTTGACCTGCGCCGTGATATCTTTGGCGTGGTAGGCATCCATCTGCACCACACAGTTGGCAATATGGAAGTAGGCTCCGCTGCTTCCCACCACCAGAATCAAAGATACCCCCGCCTTCTGCCACAGATCCAACGCCCGCTCCAAGAAAGAGATTTCACCAGTATAGTGGACAAGAATATGAATAACTTCAAAATAAGATATGGATTGCATATAAATTTGAAATTTTGATTGCTTTTTCTCTATAATGCTTCTATGATGTGAGCTGGGTAAATGATTGGTCGTATCCGCATGAAGGATCCACGTTGGGGGCAAAGCTATCTTAATTGAATAAATCATAGCTTATGGAGGCACATTATGAAAACAAAAAAATGCTTGGTGCAAATGCTTGGTGCAGGAATGATTGTTGTTTGTTTAATGACAGGTTGTGCAAATCTTATGGTTGCCATATATGACAACGGTATAAAAATAGCAAGTAATACAAATTCATATAACCTTAATAATTATGAACAAACAGCAGAGGACGGACATTTTACGGCAAGCGTTGAAAAAATGGAGGGTATGGACACCATATGGGTTTTTGACGCAGAGGAAGATAAATCTTTAGAGATAACATACATAATAAATGTTTCCTCTGGAAAGATGAAACTGGTATTGATAAATCCCAAGGGAGATGTTTCAATCATTGCTGAATGTGACACCGAAATGTCAGAGCCAATTCAAAGCACTTTGAATATAGAAAGTGGAAACAATAGAATTAAGATAGTTGCGGGCGCGAACACAAAATTTGATATTGATATTTCTATTCAGGAGGGAGAATTTAAGGAGTTAGGTTAAATATTAGAATAACTGTCAACTATTACCACAATCACAACTGAATAAGTAACATAGCGTCGGAGCGCACCTCACAGTCCGTCCGCTCCAGTGTCTCCTGGCCGGGAATGGTCACTGCCAGCACCCCGCTCTTCCCGGAGCCCTGGCCAAGCGGAAGAACCGCCCCGCCTGACGGCCAAAGCGCCGGAGCAGGTAATCCTCTAGGGCGGTGCGATTCCAGGGGGCCTCCCAGCAGGCGGTGGGGAAACCCGCTGTCCGGCTATCCACCGTCACACTGAGTTGCGATGGTGCGGCGAAGGGATCTCCCTGGACGTGTTCGATATTCAAGATATATTTACCGAAAGACCAGTTTCCCGCCAGAGACTTATAGGCAGGGTAGCTTCTGCGGTCGATGGCACGCAGGCTGGCGCGCAGTTCTTCACTTGTTTTCATTGCAGACCACCGATTTCTTATGCGTGACTCTATTTTATCACCTTTATCACCTTATGCCGGATATGTATAGAGATTAGAAGCGGGCTGTCCCCACGAATGGGCAGCCCGCTTCTTTGTTATTCTGTCGATGGATTTTGGGTGGACTGTGCAGCAGCACCCGCTTTTTTGAATAGCTGGTAATCTTCGCCAGCATCCGGGAACATGGTGATCATATGGTCGTTCTGTATGACCCGCTCTTGTTCAAACTCTAACTGCGGCAGGATCACGGAGAGGATACTATTCTGCCCGGTCTGTTCCCACCTGTTTGCGAGGACGGCGTACTCAGGCATACGTCTCCATATCACATTCATTAAGGCCCGTTTGTCTATCACGGCTCCGTCCCACTTCGTGCGTGTCTGCATCAACTCGTGGATGGGAATGCAGCTGACACTGGAAGAGAAAAATATGTAGCCCAGAGTCTGATGTATGCCATGTGTTTTGTCATGCTCCAGCTGTTCACCGACCTGCATGGCCAAGCCGGATAGTTCTGTGGACCAAACAGGATAACAGACTGTAAGAAATTCTTCACACTGGTCTGTCTCGACCCAGTAGATCCCATTCTCTAAAATCCAGTACCGAGTGGTGTACCCTCGCGGTGAAGAGAAGGGGACTGGGTATGTACCAAAATACTCCGGGTGGAATTCGGCCGCGTTGAGCGCAATTTCATGGAGGCTGCACGCTTGATTGAGGTGATTCTGAACCCGGTATCTTCCAAGCTCATAGTCAATGATCCGCCAGCCGCCTGCATCCTCCGCCTTGGAGAACAGCCAAAAGATGGAGTGCTTTTTCCCATACTCCCTTGCTTCCTGCGATATGATGGGCGTATCCGTGACTGCGTAATACTCTGTTGCGATGGCTTCATCATCACGCTGAGCAACCAGGTAATAAACACCTGCGCATTCCTGTTCTGTCAGCAGAAGCTGGCCCAGTTCATTCTCCAGCTCAGACAATTCCGCAATATGATCCATATGTAAGCCTCACCCCTTCTGACTCTCCACGGGAAAGAATAATTTTCTACCATGCGCCGTAAAATCGAATAATTATCTATAATATATCAGGTTGGGTTTATTTTGTCAATAATGAAAGCGGCAGGGACTTATTATTCTATAATGAGGCCATAAAGGAGGGATTCCAGATGATAGGGGAGAGATTATTGGATCTGCGGAAGGATGCAGGGCTGACGCAGGATGAATTGGCGGCGATACTGAAGATAAACAAGCACTCCATTTCATCATATGAGCGGGGCAAAAGTGAGCCGCCAGATGCGATCAAGATTGAGATTGCGAGATATTTTAAGGTTTCCGTTGACTATCTGCTGGGTCTGACGGACAATCCAAATCCATACGGCGGCCAGCGCAATGTGCTTCAAATCCCGGCTGGTTTTCCGGCCAAGGCCCAGGAGAGCCTTACGGATTACATGGAATTTTTGAAGAGCAGGTATGAAAAGGCGGGCAGAACGTAAAATGCGAAGGCATCTCCTGTAGGGATAGGAAAGTCCTTGACCCTGGCCATTTCTTAGCTGTTCCCCAAGTCGGAAAGTACAATATTTTTGGGTAATTGAAAAGCAGAATTGAGGTATAGGGAAGTTTCAGTATAATAGGATACAGGGAGGTGATGCTGTGTTTCGGATCGGCGAATTTTCGAGGCTGACCCAGGTGTCCATTCGGATGCTCCGGTACTATGATGAAGCGGGCCTTCTCAAACCAGCGCAAGTCGATTCATGGACGGGGCACCGACTGTATGCTGCGGAGCAGATTCCACATCTTAACCGGATTCGATACCTGCGGGACAGCGGTTTTCAAGTTTCAGAGATTGCCCGGGCACTGGAGATGGATGACAGTGCGCTACTTGACTATCTCTCGGAAAAACGTCTGGAGATTGAGCAGGCCATACGGGCTGATCAGGAAAAGCTGCAGAAAATAGCTGTTGCCCAGGAACAGATATTGGGCAACAGTGGTGATCTTCATTATAATATCTCCATCAAGTCAGTACCGGAGTACCGTGTCCTTTCCCTGCGCAGGGTGGTGCCCACATACTACTCGGAAGGAGAACTGTGGAGGGAACTCTGCGCTTTTGCAAAAACGCAAGACATAGCCCTCTCTGGTGAGACCTTCTCAATTTATCACGATGCGGAGTACAAAGAGCAGGATGTTGACATCGAACTATGCGCCCCCGTGAATAAGTTGATGGATGATGTGGAGCCATTTCAGTTCCGTATGACAGAGCCTGTGCCCATCATGGCTAGTACCATGGTGTATGGCGATTTTTCCAATATCAAGGGGGCCTACCTCGCCTTTGCCAGGTGGTTGGGCCAGCATGGCGTTTATCAGATGACCTGTCCCACACGGCAGATCGTGCATCGAGGACCTTGGAACGAGGCAGATCCGACTAAATATCTCACAGAGCTCCAAATACCGCTGGTAGCCAGGTAAAACGGCTTTGAGAGTAAGGACAGCACACATATTAGAATGGTTTTGGGAAACGGGGCAGCTTTCGGGTTGTACCGTTTCTTTATCTTTCACGACACGCAGCAAGCAGACGGAGAAAATTCATTTTCCCTATTGCATCTCACACGGTGTGAGGTATTATACTGGGCCTGCCAATAAAAAGGAGGTTTTCGTATGAACGAATATCAGGTAAGGCCCATTGGAACGATTCAGAATGGAAAGGACGGAATATTCATCAAGCTGTTCCCGGAGTATGTTCCCGGTCTGGAGGCGCTGGACGGCTTCAGCCATATCAACGTGCTCTGGTGGTTCAGCAACTGCGACAATCCCGCAGACCGGTGCATTTTCCAGGCAGAGCGGCCCTATAAGAACGCACCAGCCGTTATGGGCGTGTTCGCCACAAGGTCTCCGCTCCGGCCCAATCCCATTGCCTTGACAGCTTCGGAGATTATCAAAATTGATGCTGACCAAGGAGTGATCCAGCTTGACTACATTGACGCTGACAATGGTACGCCTGTGCTGGATATCAAGCCTTATACACCCAGTCTCGACCGGGTTGAGACGCCTCGGGTCCCTGAGTGGTGCCGCAGCTGGCCCAATAGCATTGAGGCCTCCGCCAACTTCCCCTGGGACCAGGTGTTCAATTTTGAGGCTGTATGAGGCGCCGGGATTACTCGGATAGAGGGCCCGTATGGATCGCCGTATCAAAATGTACTTGTGCGCAGGCGGGCAGAGGTGTATAATCCGCCCATAACAACATAGTAGGGGGAGCTTGTGTGACAGGCAGAGAGGAAGGTAGACCTTCGACCCTTGAACCTGATGCGGATAATGCCGCTGTAGGGAGTCACAGAAAATTCTACTTTTCCAGGGGGCATCGTATTCGGGTGCCTCCTGTTTTTTGCTGCACTTTTGATAGAATGTGAAACCGGCCACTGCCGCACACCTGCGGCGGCTGACCATCAACATCGGTACACTGAGCCAGCGCACCTTCCCCACGATGTTTGGCCCCAGGATTTGGCCGCATATATAGTCTCTTGCCTTTTTGGCTGATACCTAATATAATCTACACTGAAATAAAGGCTTTGTGATTCACAGGAGGCACTATGGCAAATATACTGATTGTCGAAGATGAAAAAGCCATGCAGGACATTATCGTAGACTATATGCGAAAAGGCGGACACGCCTGCTTTACTGCCAACGACGGCATAGACGCCCTTGTCACGTTGAAGAATCATCCTATGGATTTGATGATCTTAGACGTGATGATGCCCCATCTGGACGGCTTTTCCGTCTGCAAGATGGCGCGGGAAATGAGCGATATGCCTATTATCATGCTTACCGCCAAAAGCGCGGAGGATGACAAGCTGAAAGGCTACGACTACGGCGCAGACGACTACATGACCAAGCCCTTCAGTCCCAAGGTGCTGTTGGCCAAGGTGAATGCCTTGCTGCGCCGCTCCTCTGCTGCGTCTTCTGGGGCAATCACTGCTGGGAAAATCATGCTCCATCCCAATGCACACAAGGTCTATCTGGACGGCCAGGAGATCTCGTTGACCCATAAGGAGTATGAATTACTCGCTTTTCTGATGGCAAACCCTGGGCAGATTTTCAATAGGGAGCAGCTTCTAAACCGTGTCTGGGGCTATGATTTCGAGGGGACGACCCGAACCGTGGACACCCACATCAAGACCCTGCGCCAGAAGTTGGGGGACGAGGGCAGGCATATCGTCACGCTGATCCGCTCCGGCTATAAATTCGAGGTAGCTATATGAAAGAGCTGTTTTCCCTGCGCACTGTGCGGAAAAAGATTTTGATGCTCTCCAAGCTGGCGGGAGTCGCGCTGATTTTGTCCTACGCTCTCTCCACCGGCTTGCCAATCAGCGAGGATGCCTCTTTCCTGCTCTGGCTGGGATTTCTCCTGCTGTTGGTCTTGGGCATTGACTTTTTCATGGGCCGCTTTATCACGAAACCGATTGACAAACTGAACGCCTCCGCAAAGCGCATGGCGGGACTGGATTTTTCCGCCCCCTGCAATCTCGTTTCAACCGATGAATTTGGGGAACTGTCTGCCAGCCTGAACACAATGGCTGAAAATCTGCAACAGGCCCTTGTCCGTCTGGAGGATGCGAATACCCAGCTCGAAAAGGATGTGGAAAAGGAACGGCTTCTGCTGGCCGAGCGCAAGGAACTGGTGGACAGTCTATCCCACGAGATGAAAACTCCGCTGGGCATCATCCGGGCCTATGCCGAGGGCTTGCAGGACGAGATGGACGAGGCCAGAAAGCAGAAATACGCCCAGGTCATTGTCTCCGAAGTGGAGCGAATGAATGGCCTGATCGTAACCTTGCTGGACCTGTCAGCGCTGGAAAGCGGAGCTGCAAGTCTGAATGTGACCCGCTTTGACTTTGTAGAGCTGATGGAGACAGTAGCCGGGCGGCTGCTGATTGACGCCCCGGACACCAATTTTGAGCTGCAATATGAGCTGCCGGATCAAAAGGTTTTTGTGAGGACAGACCAGCGGCGCATGGAGCAGGTTTTAAGTAATCTGATTGTCAATGCCAGGAAAAATGTGTGTCCTGGCGGCGTTCTGCAGCTTGAACTGAAAGTGGATAGTGGGATGCTGCATTTCTCTATCTACAATCAAGGCCGGCCCATTCCAGAAAGTGCCCTGCCCAAAATCTGGACAAAGTTCTATCGGGATAGCAGCGCGGAGTACAGTGGCTCCGGGCTGGGGCTGTCTATTGTGGCGCAAATCCTGTCCATGCAGAATCTGCCCTACGGTGCGGAAAACCGGGTGGACGGGGTGCTGTTCTGGTTCTCCATCCCTGTCACAGAATAATTTCACACGGATTTCACACCGGCCTCACACGAATTTCACACTGGCCATCTAAACTCTCCTTATCACAAGTAAGGAGGGTTTTTTATGTTCTTAGGATTGCAGTGGTACTGGTGGCTCGTGATTGGGGCGGTGCTTGTCATCTCCATCCCCTTCAAGATCAAGTTCATGAAGTGGTGGACCAAGCGCCAGCAGGGAAAAGATCAGCGTGGAAAGTGGGGTGACGACGAGTGATCGAGGTCAAAAACCTGACGTTCTCCTACGGCAAAGACAAGCAGGCCCTCCACGGCCTGGACTTCACCGTAGAGGACGGAGAAATCTTCGGTTTCCTGGGGCCCAACGGCTCCGGGAAATCCACGACGCAGAAGATTCTCACCGGAATTTTGAAGGGCCACGGGGGCAAGGTCTCGCTGTTCGGGCAGGATATCTCCGCCGCTCACGGGCAGGAATTTTTCCAGAAAATCGGCGTGCTGTTTGAGTTTCCTTATCTGTACGCCAATCTGAGTGCCGTGGATAACTTGAACTACTTTGCATCCTTTTACCATAAGGAACAGAGGAGGGACATAGGCGAGCTGCTGGACGCGCTGGAATTTAAGCCGGACTTTCTGAAAAAGCCGGTGTCCTCCTACTCCAAGGGGATGCGCCAGCGGGTGAGTATGGCCCGGGCGCTGGTGAGCAATCCCCGGCTGCTGTTTTTGGATGAGCCCACCAGCGGCCTGGACCCCTCCGGGGCGGTGCTGTTTCGGAAGATCATTGAGCAGGAGCGCAAAAAGGGGACGACGGTGTTCGTCACCACCCATAACATGGTGGATGCCGATTTGCTGTGCGACCGGGTGGCGTTCATTTCCAACGGAAATTTGGTAGCCCTGGATACGCCCAAGCGTCTGAAGGAGAAAAACAGCAACCACCGGGTGGTCATCGACTACCTGTACCGGGGAAAACGGGAGACAAAAACCATTGAGGCACCGGAGTTGGAGGCGGGCATCCCCTTTGCCCACGACGAAATCATCAGCATCCACTCCCAGGAGCCAACCCTGGAGGATATGTTCATCCAGTACACGGGGAGGGGGCTGTCCTGATGGGAAAAGGATTTTGCGCCCTGTTCAAAAAGGATTGCCGGATGCTGGTGTCGGGGAAATTTTTCTTGATGGCACTTGGCTTTCTGGTCCTCTATACGGCCTATGTGAACCTGGGCTATATCCGCTTCATGCAGATGCCGCCCTACAACGTGTATCTGTATGACCCTACCGGGATACAGACGGAAAAATCGCCCCTGGTGCAGATCGTTTCCTCTATGGAGGCTATGGACGCCGTCCTGCTCTCCGACGCCAACGGCGTGGGTTTGGACGCCAGCGCCGGGGAGGTGCGGGTGGTACTCTATAAGGGAGCGGAACACGTTGACCGCCACCGGGCCGACTATGCCCTGTCCCTGCTGGAACTCCCGGCCAGCCCTGCCCCGGAGGTACTTGGTACCAACACGCCGGAACAAAAGGCGAGGAAAGAGATCACCTGTGAACTGCTGTTTTTTGAGCTGGCCGCTGTGGGATTTTTGGGCATCGCCGCCGTACTGTTCAAGGAAAAGGGCATGGGGGTCATTCGTGTCCACGCCATTCTCCCGGTGCGAAAAGATTTGTTTCTCCTGTCCAAGCTGGCGGTGTTCCTGCTCTCTGATCTGGCCTTTGCGGTGCTGCTTACCCTGCTGAACGCAGGGCTGGCCGACGGAGTGGCGGTGCTGCCTGCGGTCCTGCTCCAGACGGCCATCCTGTCCCTGATGATGGCCTTGGTGGGTTTGCTCTGCGCCCTGCTGCTGAAAGATTTCCGGCAATTTACGCTGGCCTATCTGGTGATCGCCATTTTCGCCGCGACTCCCGTATTTTTATCCGCCAACACATCGGTGAAATTTGACTGGATTGGCTATCATCCGTTCTATCACGCCTATATGGGTCTGAAAAACGCCTATTTCGGAACGGACATTTCCCCTGCCTATTATGCCGGCGCTGCCGGTATGATCGTGCTGCTGTTCCTAATGGTGCGGCTTGCATTTCACCGGGAAATCGGGAAGGAGGGGTGAGGCGTGAAAGGCTTAACATATCAACT
>OFGK01001502.1_pt1 | contig 12203 bp, 9 predicted proteins | sample 1521771 | NCBI WGS metagenome assembly OFGK01 (sample SAMEA3504088, study PRJEB24116) | mouse gut metagenome | biome: mouse gut; feature: mouse-associated habitat; material: faeces | place: Denmark | collected 2011 | reverse complement strand
GAAAAACGGTATGCATCCCCCCGCGCCCGCTCTGTGCCGTCCTTTTCTTTTACCAGATAGTGGTACACAGGAAGATCCTCCGCCTTCTCCGGAAGCAGGGCTGCAAAATCCCCGTCCTCGTCCGCAACCTCCATCTCCACTTTCCTGCCACCCTTCTCAAACACCATGGAAGCGCTCTCCGCACCGGGAAAATACGCCTGTACCAGTGTCTGCTTTCCCGCCGGATGGGGTCCCAGCAGTTCATGGGGATTGTCGCACTCAGAATAAATGATCTCCTCGATTTTAGGCCAGTTCATCAGCTGGTATGTTTTCTTGTCCATAACCTGTATCCTTTCAAAATGAATCTTGGTTCACAATCAGTTTGGCAATGATAAAATGGAACCTTCCGGACCGCCATCCTCCAAGTGGTGCAGGAACAGCCCGCTCCTGAGCTTGGGTTCAAACCATGTGGACTTGGGCGGCATGAGCCTGCCCGCATCCGCAACCGCGAACAGCTCCCCGATGGAAGTGGGATACATGGAAAACGCCACCTTCATATCCGTGTGCACCCTTCGCTCCAGCTCTCCCAGCCCCCAGCCCACCGCCGGCCTGGCCAGCCCGTAGGCCAGCAGGTAGCAGACCGCTACGTTGACCGCAAAGCGAATTACCTGCTTCCAGGAGCGCTCGTGGTTTTGAAAGGTGAAATACTTGTTGAGGAAAAAACTGACAACGCCTCCCACTATGTAGTTTGCCGCTGAGGACAGCCAATAGGAGCACCCCGCCAGGTTGTAGAGCAGAAACATCGTCCCGCAGCCCACCAGCGTATTAAAAACCCCTACCAGTAGAAATTTGAACATGGTTGGATCCATCAGTTTTTTCATAGCCGCACTCCGTTTCCTGCATCTTACAGCCGTCCGCCTTACAGCCACTTCCGCAGAGACGGAATCAGCCTCAGCCCGGCCGTGATGCACATACATCCGATTAGAATTATGATCTCCCACAGCACCATGGCGATCAGGACGTGGCAATGCTCACGCAGCACCGCGTGAATAGGCTTGGACAGCTCGATCATCATATCGCCCAGCAGATACGCCCCAAATGTCAAATCAGACAAAGCGTGAATGATGCGCTCCAGCCTCGGACCTGGCCGGTATCGGGTGAACACGTACCGCACGCAGATGTAGAGGCAGGCGCTGGAGCCCGTGATGGTGAGCAGCGTCCGGTCATCCAGGGCCATATAGGAGTCCGGGTTCCGCTGGTAAAGCAGGAACGTGCCTGCCGCCTGGAAGGCAATCAGCAGGGCAAAACCGCAGAACCCCCACCAGAAGCTCCTCTTGGTATTGGGCACATACTGCTCTATATAGTGGCCCAGCAGCACCATACCAACATAAGGGCTGAACAGGGCGGTCGTAAGATGCCCGTACGTCTGGAACTCCGGGAAAAAGATTCTGATCAGGGGCAGTACCCCCAAAACTCCCAGGGACAGAAAAAGAACATACTCCAGCTGCCGCTTGCTGAGCGCCGCCGCCATTCTCCGCAAAATAGGCAGCAGGCACAGCAGCCCAAGGTACAGATACAGATACCAGAACGCGTTCGTCGCAGGGCCCTTCAACAGTTTTGGGAGAAACTCCCCGATGTTGAAGGGTTCCCCTTTTTGCTGCGCGTAGAAAAAGCCGTAGCACACGGACCCCGCAGCCGTTACGGTCAATATCCGGGCAATCCGCATCACCAAACGCTTCGGAGACTCCTCCCTGTCCAGCATCAGCGCCCCCATAATGAACAGGAAAATTGGAACAGCTGTCTTGCAGATGAAAAAATACAAAATGGAGCATAGCCAGGTTTCAGAGGGCGCCCGTTCACGAAAAATCTGTGAATTTGTGTGATTAACAATCACCAAAAAGCATGCGGCAATCCGCATAAATCCAATATATGGTTTCCAGACCCCCCCTCCAGAACAAACGTTCTCATCTATTCGCCTCTTCCTTTCTCTGCTCAGCAGACTCCCCATGTCTTCTATTATATGATGATATATGTGTCCGGAGAAAACGACGATCCCGTAGACAAGCAGCCACACCCAGTTTGACGTCACGTGCAGATAGTCAAATGCTACAACATGAATGAGATAAATCTCCAGAGAGCATTCCCCGGCAATCTCAAAGCCGCGGAGGACGCGCCGCCCATGAACTTCCAACCAGGAAAAAAATCGGCACAGGAGAAAAATCATTGCCGGCGCAATAAATATGAACGGATACCAATAGAAGCCCACATTCCACAGCAGCGCGTTGGGGAGCGCGGCCCGCAGCGTCAGCAGCAGGATATAGCTTCCAAGTCCCAGCAGGCAGGAAATCGCCTCAAAAGCCCGGCCGATCTTTCGACCCTGCACAGCCCAGCGGCCCGCTTCCATGCCCAGCGCAAAAATGGTAAACCGGGTAACGGCAATCATCACCCATTGTCCGTAAAAGCAGACGTCCATCAGCAGCGTACCCGCCAGCACCCAATAGATGCCGCTGCGTCTCTCCAGCGCCCTGTAAAAAAAGGGGGCTATGCCGTAAAAGGCATACAGGGCCAGCATATACCAGTTAAACGCAGGAGCGGGCCCGATCCAAAAGGCGGTTCCTGTCAAATTTCCCAGAATGACCCGGAGCCAGTCCTCGGGGGGAACAGCGGGCAGCTTCAACGCCAGCCAGATGATCAATACGGGGCAGAAAGCCGGAAGAACGCGCTTCAGACGCCGCCCGTAAAAGGCAACGGGGTCCGCATTGTGCGCCAGCGACCGGTACAGGCCAAACCCGGAAATGAACAGGAAAATATCTACGCCGCCAAAACCGTTCGCGCGTATATCATTGAGGGCCTTCCCCAACAGTGGGAAGAACGAAAAGGACAATCCGCTGTGATATACGACTATCCAGAGTATGGCCGCGCCCATAACGGCGCTTCTATACCGGCTGATTTTCTCTATCACGCGCCGCGCTCCCTTCCCGTACCGCCTCCGCCGCATATTCCCCGTTGGTTTCCGCTATGATATAGACGGGCCGGCGCTTTGTCTCTAAATAGGTCTTGGCCAGGTACTGCCCGATAATCCCCAGCGACAGCTGGATCGAGCCGCCTATCAGCAGCAGCAGACAGGCCAGCGTGGGAAATCCCGCCACGGGGTCCCCCCAGATGAGGGTTTTGACGACAATAATTACAATCCCGATGAACGCCGCCGCACAAAGCAGGACGCCAATGATGGATGCAATTATCAGAGGCGCTGTTGAAAAAGCAACAATTCCTTGAATAGAGTATGTAAAAAGCTTCCAAAAGGACCATTTTGTCTCACCTGCAACCCGTTCCACGTTTTCATAGGGCAGCCATTTGGTTCTAAACCCCACCCAGCCAAAAATTCCCTTTGAAAAGCGGTTGTACTCGCCCATCGACACAATGGCATCCACCATTTCCCGCTTCATCAGGCGAAAATCGCGGGCGCCGTCTACTATGTCCGCATCAGATATTGCGTTAATAATTTTATAAAAACACCGGGCAAAAAAACTTCGAACAGGGGGCTCTCCCTTCCGATCTGCCCTTCTGGTCGCAACGCTCTCGTACTTTCCCGTTCGGAGCACTTCATACATTTCCAAAAGCAGCGCGGGCGGGTCCTGCATATCCGCATCCATTACCGCAGCATAAGCTCCCTCGGCGCGCTGAAGTCCGGCATAAATGGCAGCCTCTTTCCCAAAATTCCTGGAAAAGGATATGTACCGGGTCCGGTCATCCGCTAAAGCAAATTCACGCAGCAGATTCAAGGTTCCATCCTTAGACCCGTCATTCACAAAGATAAACTCGAAACAAAGCTCATAGGTTGCGGTCATGCTGTCCGCAACCTTCCGTATTTCTGTGAAGAAATACGGAAGCGCGGCCTCCTCGTTATAGCAAGGAATTATTATGGAGATTTTATGCATTCCTCATTCACTTTCTTTCTGTCTTCAGCAAGAGCTGCTGTACTTATGACAATTTTATAACAGCAGCACCATCAATCATTTTTACACTTCCGTTGGCAGGAAAGGCTGGCATATTTTTCACATCGTTTGTATCCGCCAAATTTTGATTTACAGCAATGCGCATCGGATAATTCATATAGTCTGTAATATAGCGCACAAAATTATATGTTGCAGAATAATTATACCATAGACCCCACTTTGACTCTAAATATGGAATGTCCATGTTTCCCCTGTTTAAGTCAGAATACCGTAGCTCTCCTACTACATATACCTGCGTATCATTTGGTGAATAGCCATCTAATTGCTCTATACGATCAATGATTCGCGTTACCAATGAAATTGTTGCCGTTTTCTCCAAATCTTTTTTCATATATGCCTGATTTGCCAGCAAAATACCGTTATATATAATGCATCCAATTAAAATGACAGCAACAATCTGTATCCTTCCCGCCATCGTTTTTTCGGCATATTCGGTTTGCCACAGCCATATCAGGAAGAAAATATATATCAGCTCGCATACAAAGCCCGTCAGATTTGACGCCTTCCCTGCCAAAATAATCTTTGCTGAATTAAAAACCAGCGGGGCGCAGAGTATGGCAACAGCAATCAGGCACTTATTATAGCGGTCTAAGGTGCTTTTTCGAAGAACTCCCCAGAGTACCCATACGATCAAAAGAAGCAAAAAGACATTCGCAGTTACATATACATACCCCATAAGCCCTTGCGTATTTAGGAACATCTTAAAGTAGTCCACATATGCAGTTTTGAGGATCGTGATGATCTCTGAAATTTTGCCCCCAAGTATTGACTCATCTGTACGCATTTTTGTCACCTGAAATATGGTACACAACAGCGTCCATATTCCAAAATACAGACAAAAACTTATGAGCATCAGTCCAATCTGTTTTAGTCCATCAGCAACAGTTTTTCCTGCACGTTCATTTTTCGCCAATTTCTGCACCGCAAACATGAAGCACAGCGCAAGCGTTACTGTAAAATACGCCTGATATATCCCCAGCGAAAAAATTAGCAGAGACACGCCCAATATCTTTCCCTGGGGCACCTTGCAGAAGCAATATGCCGCCGCCACAGATGCAAACAGTGCGACCGCATATTCATCCAAGCAGTAAATATATGTCGCCCCTGTAAGTATGAGCGCACTATTGGTGCACAACAATCCACTTACCATCGCAATTATAAGCCGCCCTTTGAAACGGAACAGCTCGGTGATCAAAAAGCAGGTAAGCGTCATCCATATGGTGAAAAATAGTCCAATTATCCACGGTGCGGAATATGGACCCTTCATCACCTCATACAAGGGAATCAGAAATCGGCCAATTCCAAGGTAAAACTGAAATATATATGGTGAATTCGAATAAAATGTCTGCTGAACGGAATCATGGGAGAAAAACTCATTGGAGAACAGGAAACCATATGTGACAAAAACAAAGGCAAATACGCAACCAAATGAATATATCAGGTTTCGCTTTGCCTCAACAGAAAAAATACTACGTATCTCCTTGCCAAGTTTTTCTCTCTTACTCCAGCAGTCAGCACAAAATAACAGCGCGCACACGCTCCACGCTATGAGCGCCGCACTGTGTGTAAACAGCAGGGCCCATCCAGCTATCAGCAAAAGCAGCATACACACTGCTCGCATTTGAAGCATCCTTATTTTTTTCATGTTTCCGCCTCTTGATTTTCTTGCGTCGTTTTCCGTTTCTTCTATTTGCAGATAATTTCTGTCGGCCTCGGTTCTGCCGCATGGAAACCGCTGTTTCGACATATTCTGCGGCAATAAAATATACCTGCTATTTTCTTCTTATCTTATACTTGAACCAAGCGACAAAGTATTTTATAATAAATCGAAGTCCAATCTGTCCATTCTGGTACATGGTCAACACGGTCGCTTTTGGATCACTTGGCATCACATGCTGTGTCTTCCGCGCGGGAACTGCCGGATGCGCCGTCAGCCTCTTACAGGTTTCATACGCGGCATACGGCAGCAGCAGCAGCGTGCTCAAATCCAGGTTCATCAGGTGAACAATGGGAATTTCATATTCCCTGCGATTTTGATAGTGTTTCAGATATTTTTTTATCTCTTCAAAAGCAATCGCCCTGTCCTCTTCTGACAGGTGCCAGAATCTCTGCAGAACATATTCAAAGGGTCCCATCAGCACGTCAATTTCCCAGTCAATTCGTCCCATAGCATCAAAAAAGAGCGCATAGCTGTTGACAGAGCGTATGCCGCTGAGTACAGGTTCCAGCGCCATGGTGCTGACTGTAGAATTCGCGTTTTGGAAATTTGTTTCGTAGCAGTAAACAACCTCATCGATTGCAGTGGCCCTCTCTGCGCATTGAAACAGTTTCAAATTATAGACCATGTCCTCGCCGAAAAGCTCTTTGCTGAAGAACAAATCATTCTTCAGCAGAAAGTCTCTGCGGATCATACGGTTCCATATCGATGGGTTTGCAATTACAAGGTCAAATCCTTTGGCACAGTTCTTGCCGGTATAGCCTCTTATAATGTTTGCAATATTCTCCGGAACAAACCACTTTCCCTGGTTGACAGTGTCGATCTTTCTGACAACTTGCCCGACGACGAATTCATATTCACCCGCCTCAGCCGCTTGGAACAGCAGTTCATATGCTCGTTCCGGAATCCCATCGTCGGAGTCTAAAAATGTGATGTATTTCCCCGCTGCCTGGCGTATTCCAATATTTCTTGCCGCACCGGGTCCTCCATGGTCCGCCTCAAACAGCTTGAGATTCGGATGGTTTTCCTGATAACATTTCACTACTTCGACACTGTTATCAGACGATCCATCATCTACAACAATGACCTCCACCGCACTAAGCGTCTGTCGAAAAACCGAGTCCAATGCGCGCCCAATGATATTGGCCCGATTGTACATTGGAATAATGACTGAAACGTTGTACTCCATATATAACGGCACCTTTCTGCTGCATGGCAGACTGTATAAAAAAAGTCCGAGGTACAGCTAAGTGAAATAGGTTAAACTGTGCCTACAGCAGGCGTACAGCCACCTGTAAAGAGGTATTTGTAAAGGGCATCAGAATGCGATGCCTCGTAATGATAGAAAACCTTATCCATTCTTTCCTTATAAACCGGCTGCAGTGAAAACCCATTTCTCATTGATTTGACGATTTGATTTACCATCTCATCCATATGGGGTAAAAAAAGACCGAGGCCCTCTTCCAAGGGTATGTACAGCTCACGGTAGCTGTTCAGTCCTGCTTTGAATTCCACAATATCCGGCACATAGTTGAAAATCGGTCTGTTCAAATACGCAAAGTCAAACAAATACGATGAAAAATCAGTAATCAGCGCAGCGTATTCTTCTGTTCTAATCTCATCGGACGGGAAGCTTTGTAATGGCAGTGCATCCTTGAATATGTCCTCGTACATTTTGAATATGGGGTGCAGCTTTAATTCAATGGAATATCCATACTCGCGCAGGCCATCAAGTAACTTCGGATCGCTTAAAAAATTGACCAAGCCCTTAAAATAACTGCTATTTTGCAGGTCGCTTGCAGAAACCGGCTGCCAGCATCTGTTTATAAAGCCCCTTGTTAAATAATCTCTCCAGCTTGGTGCATAAAGAATCTTTTTCTTAGCCTGCCGTCCCCTGTCGGGAATATCCAGGCGCGGCATTCCTGATGGAATCAAATCTGTTTCTCTGAATCCGCATTCATTTGTGAACAAATTTCGCTCATATTCTCCAGAGATAACCACCTTGTCTACCTCCAGTTTTTCTTTTCTGTACTGGGGCAGCTTTGCGTGGAGAATCCCATGCTGCAAATAGATGATCTGTGCCCTGCATACCCCTCTGTAGTAGGAATAAGTCTCCAAATCAAAAGGACGGTAATATACAGCATCTACAAAGGAGGTCAGCACGTACTCTGCATTGCTGTATAGAATTTTATGGCGTGGTGAATTAAACTTTACGAGTCTCGTCCTCTCAAGTCCGGTAAATAGATGATAAACTTCAGATTGTTCCCCATCAAAAATATAATACCGCTTTACGCCGTCGTTTATTGCAATATCATGTTTGAATTGATAGTAGGCATTATCATAAACACCAATTCTATCGACATACAGCCAAATTCTTTGGTGGGAAGTTCCCATTAGAGTTCTGCAGACCGTTATCTTTGTATTTGCGGGCGGCCTTGGCGCCGGATACTGCCCCTCTTCCACCAAAAGTGTATCTTTTGATGCGCTTACTCTGTAGTTTCCGTCCGTCAAGTAGTATTGCAGTTGATTTGCAAGCCCCTGCGTCTTAGTGAACCAAAATTTGGTTTTATACGTACATCCGTAAAAGGCAACTTCAAAGGAAAGGGTTTTTACTTCTTTGAGATCAATCTCAAAATGAAATGCAGGAAAATCCCCTGTCTTCATTTTTGAGTAGTAGCAATTGAAGTCAGAGGTAAACGTATCGAGCTTTTTCCTTTGATACCCATTGATTACTGCATAAACGCTTGGCGGTCCCTGTAAAAAAGAGGCCACCAGACATTTAACATAAGCTAAAAGATACAGCTTTCCATTTTCGATACTGCTTCGGGTAACTACCGTCAGCATGTCCTTATATCGCCGCAGTTCTCCCGTTACATCGACAACCGCAAAGGCCTCTCCCTCTGCAGATACAAATGGACGGTTCTCAGTTTTAAGAGAGAGTAAATAGTATCTGTGGACCTCATCCATATCCGGGTAGGTCAAAATATCTCTGTTCGGTATCTTGTTCAGAACGGACACAAATGTCTGCATTGCAGCCGCATATTCCTGACCCGACAGGTGATGCGGCAGCAAAATGCTGCTAACCAACCTCCAATTTATATTATATAAGATCATACTCTCGCAATACCGTTTCATCAGCTTATTGCAATCCCCAATGTCCAAAAACTGCAGAAAAGCCAATATATACGCATCAAAAGAGTAATATGGGGACAATTTAGCAGCCGAGCTGCTCCCCATTGTCCGGAAATAGTTGTATTGGGCTTCTTTCACAAAACCAATCTTGGCAAGCCTTGAGAGTAGTTTTGTATTGTGCAACTGATCTTCAACCAACGCCATTTGGGTGTCAAAAAGTTGATTATCTGCCTGATTTTTTACACAGACATTAATTGTTGTCTGTGCTATATGAGGGTATTTTTCCAACGGGTATACAGTGGTCGCCCTCAAGTACTTGTCATACCGCCAATGCAATCCCGTCGTTCCATCCTCGTAATGATTCAATAGCGGATATGTCACAACATCAATTTCCTCGTAGTGCAAATCAAAAAACTCTGTTATATTTTTCAGGGACTCTTCGGAAATCGTATCATCACTATCCAAATACAGCAGATACTTTCCCTGTGCCGCCTGAATCCCTGCGTTTCTTGCCGCCGAAACGCCCTTATTTTCCTGATGGATCACCCGAACATTCTCATACTCCCTCGCATATCTATCGCAGGCTGCGGGACTGCCGTCCGTGGACCCATCATCAATCAGAATAATCTCCACCAGCTCCGGCGCGATGGTCTGTTGAAAAAGAGACTGCATCGTCCGATCGATATTTTTTTCCGCATTATAAACCGGAACAATTACTGTGACTTTATACTCAAATTCCATCTCGCAGCATCTCCATCGTCAGTTTTATTCCTGTTTCCATGGGGTAGCGGGGCTTCCATCCCAGCGCTTTCAGCCTTTCTCCCCGCATGACCGCTCTTGTCGCCGTCGAGTAGCCGGCCCGCTCCGCTTCATCGGGAAATTCAAATATAACCCTGCGTCCGGCAATCCTCGCCACGAGTTCCGCCAGCTCCCGCAGCGTAATATCTGATCCGGCGTCTGCCAAATTGTAGGCCGCACCGCAGGCGCCGCAACCCAGCGCATACAGCATCCCCAGCACTGCATCGGCAGCAAAGGCGTAGGAGTAAAACTGATTCCCCTCGCTTTTCAGAACAATATCCTCGCCCGCAAGCCCTTTTTTGATAAACTGCGACAATGCCTTCGTATCCGTCATCCGCATCGTAGGCCCATAGCAGCGGGGCAGCCGGATGATTACGGCGTTCGCCTGCTTTTCCCGGATGTACGCCTGACACATCGCTTCGCTCACCCGTTTAGCTTCGGGATACCCGGCGCGCAGCGTATTGCAGTCAATGTACCCGCAGCAGCTCTCGTCAAAATATAGGGTTTCGCCCCGATTTTCTCCATAAATTTCCACACTGGACAGCAGCAAAAAGCGTGATCCCGATGTCCTCGCCGCAACATCCAGCATGTTTTTCGTTCCCAGTATATTGGCTTGTATCGTATTGATGGGTTCATTGACATACTGAGCCGGGTGCGTCGTACTAGCAGCATGAATCAACAGCTCCGGCGTTTCATAAAAGCTCTCCAGCGGTTCTGCAATATCATGAGGGAAAAACTGAAACTCTTTATAATCGAACCAGCCGGAAAAGCGACGGCGTGCCGTCGCTTCGCTGCGGCTGACCGCAAAAACGCGCGTCCGCCTTGACAAATCAAGGTCCATATTGCGTAGCATCAGTGCATCGATCAGCAGACTGCCAATCATGCCGCTGGCTCCGGAAATCAAAATGCGCTTTCCTTCAAAAACCTCCCAGCAGGGAAAATCACCAAGCAGCGTCCTCAGCATCTGCCGGTAGGCCGCGTTTTTCAGAAAATCCATCCCATCCACCTACTTCAACCAGTTGTCGCGCTCCATCTTCATATATGCCTTGAACAGCTCCAGATCGTCCTTGGTGGTCAGCTTGATATTTTTTTCTGACCCCGCCGCAAAGTAAAGCCGCTCTCCCAACTCCACCATCAGCGTGTTGGCGTAGGTCCCCGCCTGTATCCCGATCTGCTGAGAGAACGCCGTTTCATACGCCCAGGACAGCTTTTGATATGTATAGGCCTGTGGTGTGGACACACGGCGCAGTGTTTCCCGCGGGATGTATTTCGTCGTAGACTGTTCATCGTCGGCCACAAAAATCTGTTCATTATAGGGCAGAGATGTTACGGCATTTCCATGCTGTCTGCATTTGATAATGATGTCGGAAAGGACAAACTCGTCAACCATAGGACGGATGCCGTCGTGGATGATCACAATATCCTCTCCTTTGCAATGGCCCTCCAACCCCAAAAGGCCGTTTCGGATCGACTCCTGGGCGGTGTCTCCGTTGGAAACAACCCAGCGCAGCTTATCTATTCCAAATTGCTTTGCGTAGGCCCGGAGCACATCATGCCAGCCGTCTATACACACCACCTCGATAGCGTCAATCTCGGGGTGCTTCTGAAAGCTTTCCAATGTGTAAATAATGACCGGTTTGTCGTATACATTGATAAATTGCTTTGGAATGTCCTGCCTCATCCGGCTTCCGCTGCCGCCGGCTATGATGACTGCAACATTCATGTTTTCTCCGTCTCCTTATCCTCTTAATTGCTCTCAGCCATGTTTTGTACAGCGCCGCCACACCATGCGCCGCCGAAAGAGCTGCGATTAACGCGCCGATGCAGGGCACGGCGGCTGACTTGATCAAGCTCTCCATGATTGCCGTTCAAAAATGGATTGAAGAGAAGGGATTCAAGAGTAAATTGATTCTTCAAATTCATGACGAACTGATCATGGAAGTGCCGGAAGACGAAGTTGACTTGGTGAAGGAAAACCTTCCGAAGATAATGGACTCGGTGACCGAACTCCATGTTCCGCTGATCGCGGAAGTCGGCGTCGGAGGCAATTGGGAAGCCGCTCATTAACAAAAAACGCTCGGGATCAACCGAGCGTTTTTTGATGAAGGCGCAAAAAGCGCCGAAATATCAATTAGTTGCAGGCTTTGGCTTTTTCGGGAACCAAGCGGCCGACTTCTTTCTTGTCAGCATCGAGAAGGATCAGCTGTTTGTCTTCTTTTTTAATGAAGTGCGTATCATTGATCATGGCAGTGAAACGCATTTCCTGATCCATGTACTCTTTAGCGCACATTCTCTGCGTCATTGCCATTTCGGTGAATTCAATCTTCCCGTCCTCACCGATCTTGTAACGGCCGGACATAGTGTTGCAGCCGGGTTCGGAAGAGAGCGTACCGTCCTTATGGAAATCAATCATGGCCGGAAGGTCGCAGGAAGATTCTGTTTGTTCTTCAAGCGGCATCCAGGTATTGGCAGCCAGATCTTCATTAGTCAGCGCAAAGGCGGAAGAGGCGGCTGCGCCGAGAGCAAGACAAAGAATTAAGTTACGCATTTCTACTCCAAAT
>OFGK01001499.1_pt1 | contig 12279 bp, 15 predicted proteins | sample 1521771 | NCBI WGS metagenome assembly OFGK01 (sample SAMEA3504088, study PRJEB24116) | mouse gut metagenome | biome: mouse gut; feature: mouse-associated habitat; material: faeces | place: Denmark | collected 2011 | reverse complement strand
GGGTGTTTTCATCAGCGGCTGCACCGGGGTGCAGCCCTACAATATGCTCGTAACCAATAAGTTTGAATGGCTGAATAGTTACTCCTTTGTACTCCTGTTCAAAAAAATAAAAAACAAAAGAACAAGAGCACAAAAGCTCAAATAAAAGCACAAGATATTTCCCTCTTGTCCTCCTGCCAAAGCTTTTGTTCTCTTGTTAAAAATACACGGGAACTCAAAATTCAAAATTCCCCATTCAAAATTAACCTTGTCCTATTGTTTTTCCGACCGGTGACGTTCGGTTGAGCGGATAACGCGGATGCTCACCTCGTACATCATGTAGAGGGGGACAGCCACAAGTATGAGCGTCATTATATCGGGAGGCGTGATTATCGCCGCCACAACGCAGATAATCAGGAACGCATACCGGCGGTATTTGACGAGATACCCCGACTCCACCATCCCCATCTTGCCGAGCACGAATGCCACCACCGGCAACTGGAACACAAGCCCCATCATCAGCGTCAGCGTAACGAAAGTGGAGATATAGCTGTCGAGCGTGATTGTGCTGTGCACACTCTCTGCCACCGAATATGTCCCTAAAAAACGAAACGAAATCGGGAACAGTATGAAATAACTCATCATCACGCCCGCAACGAACAGCAGATAGACAATGCTCACAATCCGCACCGAATATTTCCGCTCGCTCTCCAGCAATGCCGGCGAAACGAACTTAAACAACTCGTACACTATGAACGGCGACGCGCAAAGCAGCCCCAAATAAATCGACGTGGTGATATGCGTCATAAACTGGCTCGACAGCTCCGTCGCTATAAGGTCGACATGAAACTCCTCGAACCGGAATCCCGCGTCAAAAATCCCGACAATCCGTTCCAGCCACCGGTAAGTGCAGAAATCCCACTGCCCCGGCGCCAAAAGCACCGAAAACGTGACATCTTTCAAAGCAAAGACAATACAGGCAAACACCAGCGTCACCGCCAGCACCCGCCTCAACATCTTGCGGAGGACACCGAGATGCCCTCCGAACGTCAGCATCTGTTCATCCGCCGACATACGCGTCACTCCTTTGCGTCTGACCGATTTCCAGCGTCACCGTCAGCCGTACGCTCTTTGACGCCGTCAGCCGTGTCGGCAGCAGAAGGAGCATCATCAGTCGCACCCTCCTTCATTCCGTCCTTGAATTCGCGTACGCCCTTGCCAAGTCCGCGCATCATCTCGGGAAGTTTCTTCCCGCCGACCAGGAGGAGAGCCAATCCGCCTATGAGCAGCAACTCCGTAGTCCCAATAAAAGCTGTTATCATAATTGTATATTATTCAGGTGTCACCAATACGATTTCGCACGTATCGAAATTTATCTCCCAATGGCCGCCTTCGGCACTCTCCCACTGATACTTCTGAGCCATCGAGTCCCACCAGTTCTGGAATTTCGTGCCCGTCTCGCCCATATCCTTTACGAGACGTTCATACAGCTCGGCATTGTCCGACGTCAGTATCTTCGCCAACTCATTGAGTCCGTTGCGTCGTTCAAAGAGCGCCTGTATCTCATTGCGCTCCTGTTCCGTTACTTTTCCTATTGCTTTTTTCATTATTTTATTATTTCAAATGGGTCAAGGTAATCTATTTCTTTAATCTCTTTTTCCGGAAGAAATTCGCCTAAAGTTCTGATTTCTTCGAGAAGTTTACGTGATGCATTTCGCTCTATATGGGCTACGACACACTGTTCATGGCTCGGGGTATTGACTTCAGGCGTTGTCTTGCAGTTTAACCATACGCACCGGCGGCATTGCCACGCATCGCATTTGCGGCAAATCGGAGCGTGGTCGAGGCGATAGAGCTGTTGATTTTTTATATCGAGCCCGTTTCCCAAGTCGCCGACAGGTTTGCACCCGTCGAGATAGAATGCCGGACAGATATAAAATTTGCCGTCGGGAGCGAGTGTGATGCTTTCATCGCCGGCATTGCAGTTATTCATCTTGTCTAACAGCATTCTGTCAGTCAAAAGATTGAAATGTAGCGAATGTCCTTTGCCATACTCCTCTTTGACTACGGGTATCATCGCGCTCAAAAACGTTTCATATTTTTGGAAATCCGACTCTTGAAATTTGTCTATATCGGTGATGACAACAACAAGTCTGTCAAGTTTAGGGAACAAAGATTTAATTACGTCGGCATTATTGAAAAGGCCGGATTTGTCGGTACGTATCACGTAGCTTTTCCCCGACTGGTATTTGAAAGTATCAACACCTTTCCAATCCTCAAAAACTACAATATCCGCCTCATCGGTCAGCTCTTTATCTTCGCAATGAGAACCGACAATTTTGGCATGGTCTATCGTGTCAATAACCTCCTTATATTCCGAAGGTATTTCATTATCGGGATACACGAACTGCACGTTCAGATTTTCGGTCATCGCCCAAAATATTGCCTTTTTGAGCGTATCAATATCAGTCAGTCCGTCAGAAGCGTTTCCTCTTTCATAATGGCAGAATGACACGGCATCATTCGCCAACGGTATTATCAGGTATTTCAGCATGGCTTTTCGGTCTGTTTCTTATGGATAGCATTATATTCCTCACGGCGACCTTCCAACTCCAGTTTACGGAAAAGTTTGTTCCAGTAATAGTTATTGGCACGGACGCGAGCCTTATGCATCCTGCATATCGCCGTAGAACGCTGATATATTGTATCACTGTCGGCAGCATCATAATTTTCACCCTGACACCATGCGCAGCCGCTTGCAACTTCGCAGTCCATGCATTTCTGCGGCGACTGCGTAGTGCGGTCAAGCGTCAAAAACGGACGGAGTTTGTTGTTGTCAATCCCGTCGTGTATGTTGCCTATGATTATCGGCTTCTTTTCGCGCAAGGAATATGCGGCAAAACGTGTGCAAGGATAAAAATTGCCTGCGGCATCAACAGCAAGCATCATACCTGCCCCGCACCAGTTCTGATTGTCTATTTCCGCATCTAAAGGTTTTCCTATACTTTCTGAGAAAAACGAGCATGCGTACTCTTTGTAGTATTCGCCTTCAATGATGGCATCGGCCAGGTCAATCAATTGGTTTTCAAACAGCTTGTCGTCGCCGTCATTCCAGACGTCCTCAAAAACGACATTTATATTGACTTCATGTATGCCGAGCGAATAAAGATGCAGTACGCTTTCCTTGATGTACGGTATGTCAGCGGAACTGATTGTTACTTTAGTCGCACCACCGGGAAATTGAGCAAGCCATAATGGTATGTTTTTTACGACGTCTTTATAACTACCACGCTCCTCCGAGCCTTTCCATACGCGGTTAAGGTCATGCTTCCTTTGCGTTCCATCAATTGTAATGCCTATAGAAAGATGTTCTTTGTTTTTAGCTATAAAAGATTGTACTTTTTCGCTATCGTAATTGATACCATTGGTTGAGAAGTTGAAACGATATGAATTAAACCAATGATGATTTCTTCTAAACAGCTCCAACTTGATATGATCGCATATCTTATCAATCAATTCTATTTCAAGAAATGGTTCACCGCCGATAAAGTCCCATATTACCGACTTTTGAGGGAAGTCGTTTTCTCGTTCAAGAATATAATCAATTGCCGCTTTGGCAATATCCCAACTCATACGTTCTTTCTCATTCTTACCAACGAGATAGCAATATTTACAGGCAAGCTGGCAATCTTTTGTAACAATAAATGTTATGTTTTTTGATACTCCGCCCTGCCAAACCTGCTCTCTCTCTTTAATTTCCATACATTGAAAAGGAGTTCAGAAAGCAACTTATTTGCTTCCTGAACTCAGTTAAATTAATAGTTATTACTTCCACTACGGCAGATTGCTGAACACGAAGTGTTACAATTTGAATAGCAATTGTCACGACAATGGGCACCACAACCACCCTTACAAGCTGTAACACATCCCGTAAGACAAGCTGAGTAACAACCATCTACGCACCCAGTTGCTGCCGTTGAATTTGCCTTGGCGGCCACCGGCATGTGTGCTAATGCGATTGCACCAATGATAGGTAACGCGGCTTTGGCGGCGTTTTTGAAGAAGCTGCGGCGTGATTGCAGTTCTTCGTTTTTGTCTTCTTTCATGATAATATTACCGTGTCCTGTAGGCCTCCCGGATTGGACTGACTGGTTTATAAAAAGAAGCGTGAAAGCCTGTATCGTTACTCTTCCCGCTGATAGAGGCTCTCGCATTGCCCATTGGAGTAGAAAGAGCAACGCCGAAGCCTCACGCTGTATGATATGACAATGCCGGCGCATCACTGAGCCGTCACTATAAATCATACCCGAAAAGGCATCTACCGTTGCTTCATTCCTGACTCCAATGTTGAATTTGCGAGATTCCTATCGGCCAAGAATGAGCGCTGATAAACGCTCCTGTATAATGTCTGCACCCGCCCCCTGGCCCATATCGGGCTTCGGAAAGCGATATGCACCGTAAAGTTAATAACAATTATTTAATTTACACAACATAAATTTTTATTTTTTTCATTGTAAACCAAAGTTTTCGTAACTGTTCAGCGGACAACCTTAGAGCTTGTCTAAAATTTATATTACTTTGCTTTGGAGGGCCTTATCAGCGCCTTTTTGCTCGCTCTTCAGTCACGTAGCTACGGCTACGCTCCCTCATCGCAAGCAAAAATCCATCTGACAATTCCTCTCAAAATCTGCATCATATAAATTTAGACAAGCTCTTAGTGGGTACGAGCGTATTGTAGGACTGTGCCTCGGTACAGCCCAATGCAGTTTACTTAAGGGGCAATAGGGGCGAGGGCGTCTCGCCCTCGGGGTATTATTCTTACACGCTGAAAGTTACCACGGGGGCGAGACGCCCCCGCCCCTATCAACTCTGCTTAAGTAAACAGCACAGACCGTATTATCCCCGAATCAGTTGACTTTTACTAATTTTATCTCAAAAATGAGGGTTGAGTTTCCGGGGATGCCGTGGACGCCGCGCGGTCCGTAGCCGTAGGCCGCGGGAATATAGACTGTCCATTTGTCACCCTCCTTCATGTTTTTCAATGCTATCTGCCAGCCGACAATCAGTTCGCGGAGACGGAATGCATCGGGCACTTTCCCCGACATGTTGCTGTCAAACACCTTGCCGTTGATGAGCGAACCTTTATAGAACACCGACACGATGCTCCCCGCATTGGGCGATTTGCCCGTGCCGCTCGACACGACACGGTAAAGTATGCCGTTATACAGCTCCTTGACTCCCGGCTGCCCGGCAACCTCTTTCAAAAACTGCTCATTCTCAATCTTATAAGCCTCTTTACTATTCTTAGCCATAACATAATATCATTTATCTCCTGACAAATTTATAAAAAACATCTGCTCGTAGAAATTTTAGTAAAACAGAAGGGTAAATTTAGAGATTATCTAAATTTATATAATGCAGATTTTGAGGAGGATTGTCAGATGGGTTTTTGCTTGCGATGAACGAGCGTAGCCGTAGCTACGTGACTGAAGAGCGAGCAAAAAGACGCTGGCAAGACACTCAAAAGCAAAGTAATATAAATTTTAGACACTCTCTTATTATTTATCGAAATTAAGCAGAAATTTCCAAACCGGGATAACCTCTATCCTCACGCCCCCTTTTTCAATTATGCTTTCTTCCCCGTATGTGACAATAATATTATTACGGCATGAAAGGCGGGATTGCACTTTTACCAATGCGTTAACCTCCCTTTCAAAAGTGCCTTCAGTATCATTTATCGAATAACTGACCTGAATGGCGGTTTCAATATGAGGGATATAGAAATCTATTTCAATCCCGTGATTATAAAAATAGACAGCCTCCTTCGTTCCATAATTCGCTAACAGTTTCAATGCCACTATATTTTCAAGGAGCGATGTCCTGTTATCAATGGTCAGTAGCGAAATTATGCCATACTCTCTTTTGATTTTGTCTTGTACACAAGACAAAATCAGGTGTTTTTTGTCTTGTGCACAAGACGCTACCGCCTTTTCATTGCATTTTTTCTGAAATAATGTTTTTTTTACTGCCAACGGAGCACGCAACTTTTATTTTGAAAACCGCATCAAAGCGGCCGAACAATTATCCAAAGCCGGCAAAGTCAACATACTGATTGCCAGTGGCGGCGATTATATTCGCGTACATGAAACCGGCTCCCTCCCACATATTCCGCAACCGCTTAAAAAAATACCCTCCGCGAATATTTCGCCCGCGTCAAGATGTTCATTGATATTTTGAAACTATAGTGTCGATTATTACCAATTGTGCTCCTGCCCGGACTCCTGTACTTTTGTTAAAAAAACAAGAGCACAAAAGTCCGGGCAGGAGCACAATTTATATGATGATACTGATGTTTTTTTTCAGTACATCGGGGTGAATGGGGGGACGGGTTGCAGCATTGAGGTCTGGTCGCCGCAGGCGTTGAGCATGTCGGCGGTGACGATTTTCATTACCGATGCTCCCGGACGGAAGTCGCATTTGTTGAGGTCGACGTAGTAGAGGCCGCTGGCTACGGCAAGGTCGAAATAATAACGGAGGTCGCGCAGGTTGGAGAACGAGCGCCACTGCGTCGACGATACGTTGGGTTCACCCTCTACAGTATATGTATAAGGCACGCAGCAATTGAACAATACCGTGCGGGCGATTGTGGCGCCCAGGTCGGCGTCACCGGTCTTTTCGACATGCGTCACGAAGTAATTCGCACGCACGCAGCGGTCGGGACTCGACACGGTGCCGGGTAGCGAGTGGCTCCCGCCAATCTTTTCCCAGTAATTCACGATAGCCTGCATCTGCGGCCACGACGGATCGTTGGTCATCGCTTGCATGTCGGTGGTACCCTCATATATCCTGATGGCTCCGTGGTCGAATTCAACTACCGCCGAGTGGCCCGACGCATCGGTAATGCCCCAGTGGAGAGCCGATACGGTGCCGTCGTCGAATGTCGCGCCCGAAAGCGAGAAATTATGTTCCTCAAGCACTTTGATTACCTCGTCGGTAGTGGCGTTCATATCGAGCAGCCATGCCGGAAACATCGCCAGCGACATAGGCGGACGTCCCACGGTCGAATCATTGTCGTAGACCGTACCCTTGCAGAACAGGCCGTTGACCGACAGCCCTTTTTCGTTCATACCCTCGGTGACGCCACCGTCGTAGCCCACGGCATAGACAGCGCCGTATTTCGATTTCCACGTCACGGCACCCGGTTTGTCCGAACCCTGTTTTTCCATGCCGCGCGGATAGACATAGATGTTGGTCGGAATAGGCGTCTTCCAGTCAAGCGACCGCCCTATGATGATCAGGTTGTCGTTGCCCTGATATATGATACGCGTGCAGGCATCGCCCTGCTGAAAAGAAACTCCCGCAAGAACGGCAGCCGAAAGTAATCCCTTGGTCATAAAATTAGATAAACGAGTCATATTGGTAGAATGTTGATTGCAAAACAGATGGTTGAAAGAGTTGATTGCCCGGCGTCATTGATTCCCTCGGCCGGTAATAAAACAACATTTCGCGGCTGATGAATGTTCAGTATTCCCGCACGGCATGTCGCATGCATTTCTTCCTGAAAGTCAGATGCTAAACCGCTATGACGCCTCCCGGCGCTGTAATACGGCCGGCATTTACTCCAATATTTTGCGAATATTTTACACAAGAACACTAAAAAACAAGTCAAAAAATTTGTCACCCTCGCCAAAACTCCTTAACTTTGCACAACCCGAAAAAGGAAAGATGCCGGAGTGGTCGATCGGGACGGTCTCGAAAACCGTTGTACCCTTACGGGTACCCAGGGTTCGAATCCCTGTCTTTCCGCAACGAAAGCCGCTGAACCTCAGCGGCTTTCGTGCGTATGTACGGGATGAGAACCTCAGGGGTCGTTACCGCGCAGCGCTTTCGTAGCGAAGCGTAGAAAGAATCCTTGTCTTTCCGCAACCGAATCCGACCTAAATCGGACTAAAAACGGTAAAACCATAGACAATCAAATAGTTCTGCAGTTTTTATGTCTTATCATATCGGATTAAGGACTGATGCCAGACCAAGAAAAAACCATTTCAGACATACCTTTGACAAACGCCTCTCCGCTTTCTACACAAAAATTTTATTGTGACAAACAAATACAACTTATAAGTTGTATACAGTATGAAGATTTTGTATCTTTGCGATAAAACTTACTGCTACGATGCAGGAACGAGAACATACAGCCGCAGAACTTGCCAAAATTGAAAAAGTCAGGAATTTTCTTTTAGATGAGAAGATCATTGATGATGAGAGTTTCATAGAATATATTGCAGAACTTTAATGACATCGGCTATGAAAGAACTACAAGACAAATTATCTGCTCACAAGTCTTCAACTCCATTCCGTTGGAGGGAAAAGGCAATGGATCGTCAGGCAAATAAAGAGTGGCTACGTTATTCTCAAAAAATAGCCATGATGATGCTTGACAAGATGGAGGAATTGGGTATAACCCAAAAGGCCGTTGCCGAGCGCATGGGTTGTTCGCAGCAATACGTATCAAGAGTGCTCAAAGGTTCGGAGAATTTAAGTATCGAAACAATCTTCAAGATTGAATCGGCACTTGGATTGCAGATTCTTGAACCGGCATTCGCTGTGCGTTAAGGATTTGATGATATTATTAAACGCGAAAATGAACCCTCTGGCTTGATTGTCAGGGAAATATGATTAAATTTGCTATTGGATTGGAATGTCACCGCGGAGGCGGTCGGGAAGGCTCCGAAGCCGGACATTCCGCATCAGGCACAAATCCGGCACACAAGCGTTATTGAAGCATCTATCTATTTGATATAAGCCTATATAGGCAGGGCGGTTCAGCTTGATTTTGTTTAAGTTAGTTGCGCGCAAACTTGTGTATCTAAGCGATTTTTAGTATCTTTGCGTATAATAAAACGCTTCAAAATCAGACTGCTATGGCAGTACAAGTTTACGTTATCTCTGACCCTCTCGCCATCAACTTTATTCAGAATGAAGACCTCGATGGCTTCAAGTAATATCTCGACTCTGACGATACCCTTTATATCCCCGAACCGAAAAAATTTGCCACTGAGGTCGAAGCTCTCGCTTACTGCTCCGGCATAGGCTATGGCCGCCGCACTTTCGTAAATCAAGCCTAAGGTCTTGACCGTCCGGCTTCAATCGCATAACGCTTTTCGTCAAATATGAAACTACTTAAATACATTCTACCTATCTTTGCAGCTCTTGCTATTACAGCATGTGGCAACGATGACGATGCCCCGAAACTTATTGTTGATTTCTCTGTAACTTGCGACCATCAATACTCAAATGGTTTGGAGGTTGAGTTCACGCCGAACAATAATGGAGGCACCCTTAAAGCTATCGGTTGGGAATGTGAATATACACTTGATATCAAAGGCGTTTACGACTACTTTTTGCTTGCTGAGGGAACGCCCAATTGGATTAACGTTTCGACTACTGCATCGCAAATCCATCTTTCGATTGATAAAGTTCTTGGCGATGAAAATGCTCGTACTGGCTATGTTCGTTTTTATGTTTTCAAAGGCGAAGCAATGACTGAGGGAATAATTACCATTGTTCAATCGCCCGTTACCAGAGAGGAGCTTGAAGAACGCGAACAATATTTTATTGTTTCCGCTCTTGCCGGTAAAACTATTATCAACACTTTGCCTGTCAATTACGATTTTGAAGTCGGTGCTGATGCTCCTTTTTACAAAATCGCGGATAATGCCTATATGCAAGTGGTGAAGTTTGGAACTGATGGCTCTCCGAAGAAAGGAGATAACGTATATTTCCGTTTCACCCGATACCGCTTGATTGACTACATAAACGGCCAATTTAATAACGGCGAGGGTAATTCTGATGGTTTGATACCAAGTGTGACATCTTTTGTTCTTGGTAGCAATAATTCTTCTTCTACACAATGGGGCATTGCTATCCTTAAGCCTATGCAATTAGGTTTACCCTATGGAACACAAGTTAATATGATTGTTGGTTCATCGGCTGGATTTGAGAGCGAGAAAGCATACTATGAGCCATATTTTTATAGCGTTCGATATTTCAAATCTGCAATATAGGTGCGTTGTGGCAGTGCCGTCGGGCTTTCGTGTCATCGCTTTCGCGCTTCGCTCAGCGAAGAATCGAGCCTAAGGGCTCGACCGTAAGGCTTCTCATCGGCTTGCCGCTTTCGCAGAAAGAATCCTAAAACGCGGACTCTCGGAGAAATCCGGGAGTCTGTTGTTTTTGTCCCCCTGCGACACCTTGCATGGAGAGCGATTTGTGCTTCCACTGAGGTACGGGCTGCATTTTCTACTAATATGCTTACTGCCATAGTGACGATCAGTTGTCCACGGTGGCCGGATCCATTTATGTCGGTATCCCCTCTGCGAAGCCGATCAAGGTGGTAAGATTATAACAGATACGGCAGCTATAAGTAACGGGATGAAGGGTTCAAAATTTGTTTGCTGACGGAATTTTTCGGCGGAGGGTAAAATATTTTGGGGAGATGTGTGTCTATATTTGCAGAACGAATTAACTGATCGAACATTCTTTTATTCCGAAATTGAAATGAATATGCATCACTCAAGATTCTCGCGTGGATTCGGCGCTCTGTTGCTGCTGGCGGTATTAGCTGCTGCCGGATCCGGTATTGTAATGGTTCTGTGGAATTCCGTAGTGACGGATGTGTGCAGTGTGGCGGCTGTCTCTTTCTGGCAGGCTCTTGGATTGCTCACGCTCGGGCTGACTCTCTCCGGTGGGCTGATTCTGACTCTGGCAATGCTGATCCATGCTTTCGGACATCACCACCATGATAGCCGTCGCGCTATGTTTGAGAAGTGGCACAAGATGTCCGACGAGCAGCGTCGGGAATTTCTTTCATCGCGCGGATTTTCCATAGACAAAAAAGACTGATGCCTGCCAAACGGAGACATAAGGATTTTGAACAGGGGGTGACGCAATATTCTGATGGCCTGAAGGCTTTTCTGCGTCAGCGTCTGGGAAACGAACAGGATGCCGAGGATGCGTTGCAGGAGATTCTGTATAACCTTTTCCGCACTGTTGGCGATGATATTGACATCGTGGCCAATCTTCCTGCTTGGCTCTACCGTGCGGCCAGAAATCTGCTGTCGAACCTGCGTCGGCGCAGTCCGATGGACTCTATTGATGACCATAATTTTATTCTCGATCTCTTTTGCGACATAGGGTATGAACAGGAGTCCCGGATGTTGCGCCAGATGTTCTGGCAGCAACTTGAATCGGCTCTTGGCGAATTGCCGCAGGAGCAACGTATGGTCTGGGAGCTTGCGGAGCTTAACGGATTGTCAGTAAAAGAAATAGCCAGTGTGGTTGGCGTACCGCAAGCTACCGTCCTGTCGCGCAAACATTATGCCGTGAAATATCTGCGGAAGAAACTGCGCAGCCTATACGACGAGATAATGATCTAATCTTATTAAAAAAATGAAAAAATTTTTCACAGCCGGTGCGCTGATGTGCATCGCCGGCCATTCCTATGCCCAATTTTCAGAGGCGCAACTCGATTCTATAGTCAATGCGGTTCAGCTTCAAGAGGTTGAAGTAAAGGGCGTTTCGCGTATGACGCGAGCCGACCGACAGGTCGTTATTCCTCCACATTCAGCGGTTGAGTCCTCTGTCAACGGGCGCGATCTGATAGGACGTCTGCATCTTCCGCGAATCACCGTTAATCCTCTGACGGGAGAGATAGGCTTGTCGGGCAACGGAACGGTAGTCATCACGATCAATGGTGTGATGGGTTCGTCGGCTGAACTTGCAGCTATTGCTCCCGGAGATATTGTCAGGATCGAACATATTGATAATCCGGGGCCACGCTATCCGGATGCGGATGTTGTTCTGAATGTCGTGACACGCCGGCATGATACGGGAGGGTCGGTGTCGGCTGATTTTCTCAATGCGTTCAGAAAGGGTGGCGAGGCTGATCTGGATCACCTGTCGTTGAGCTATTCCCACGGGAAGTCGCAATGGGTGTATTCGGGGCAGCTGATGCGTCTGGTGCGCGATAACTGGACGCGCGACTATTCGGAGATACGGCATTTACCGGCACAGACTATGACGATCAAAGAGATCGGGCTACCGTCGGAAATGGAGATCTCAGATTTCAATAATTCCCTCAGTTACAGTCTTGCCGATGATAACAGGTATATGTTCAACGCTAAGGTGGGGTTTCTTTATGACGCTATTCCCCACAGCGAGGAGGGACTTCAAGGATATGTTCCGGGAGATGATTCCCAGCATCCGCTCGGCGGAGACCATCAGCCATACCGGAAAAATTGAGAA
>OFGK01001497.1_pt1 | contig 12283 bp, 15 predicted proteins | sample 1521771 | NCBI WGS metagenome assembly OFGK01 (sample SAMEA3504088, study PRJEB24116) | mouse gut metagenome | biome: mouse gut; feature: mouse-associated habitat; material: faeces | place: Denmark | collected 2011 | reverse complement strand
GAAATTATTCGCTTGTATTTGGGGGAGTAACTTATGAAGCTGGATTTTGAATCCGGACACGGCCTGATGGCCGCCGAGCTGCCCGACAGCACCGACATCACAGGCCGTGTGCTTGCGCGCCTGTCGGCAGTCGACGGCCTTGTTGACGCCGACAACCTCGCCGGCAACCCCATCTACATCGATGTAAAAGTAATAGAGCAGGGTGTACTCCCGGTAAATGAAAAAGGCGAAGTGAAGAGCTTCCCCAAAGGCGGCGTGGCCTACAACATACCCGGCACAGCCGCAGTAGTTATCACCTGCGACGGACGGCAGATTGCGTCGGCTCAGCTTCCCCTTGCCCAGCTCGGCATAGTATTCGGTCTCGACCCGGCCCTTTTCACCGACAAAAAGCAACCCTACCAAGTCATCTTCGACCCCACCACCGGCGCCATCACCGACCTCGCCCCGGTAGCACAGTAAGATAAATCATCCCTGCCGCAACCATCTGCGGCAGGGCGACAATATACCTGAAAACAATATGAAAAAGTATCTGCTCATTACAATTTCCTTTATCCTCTCGTTCAATCTTTCGTATGCCTATTACAATCCGTATATTGATGTGGATGGCATAAGCTATTTCATAGAATCAGAGACTGAAGTAGTAGCATTTTGCATAAGAGGGAATACTATAAAAGATCTTATTATCCCTTCTGAAATTGAGGCGGAAGGTAATACATATACAGTTGTGAAGATTGCTAATTATTTTTGTGAGTCACATGAAGAAATTGAATCTATTATTTTACCTGAAACTGTAAAATCGATAGGTACCGGCGCTTTTCACAACTGCACATCTTTGAGAGAGATTCATCTGCCACAGTCATTAGAGACAATAGGCCGCCAGATGATGTCTGGATGTTCGGCAATTGAAGAAATAGAAATACCGGAAAAAATTACAGTCATACCCGAAATTGCTTTCAACGAATGCAGTAATTTGAAGAAAGTGGTTTTCCCGTCTCAACTGAGCACTATTGAATATTACGCATTCCATGGTTGCGGTCAACTTACAGACATTTCATTCCCTGCCTCTTTGACTGAGATAGGAGCAGGTGCTTTTAATAATTGTAAATCTATTACCGAAATATCTTTGCCTGCCGGTCTTAAAACAATAGCGGGCGAGGCTTTCAGTGGTACATCTGTCTCGGAGATTCTTATTCCTGATTTGGTGGATTATCTTTCTACAAATGCGTTTGCTTTGTGCAGTAACCTTACAGAATTTAAAGTTGACGATAATCCGTATCTCGCTGTCGAAGATGGTGTTTTGCTTACTAAAGATAAAAGTTCCATCTGGATATTTCCGGCAGGAAAAACCGGAGAGTATACAATCCCATCAACTATTGTATCAATAGCGCAGGCTTCTTTTTCCGGTTGTGCCTTGTCAAAAATCACTGTGCCGCCAACAGTGACACGTGTTCCTGATTTTGCATTTTACCAATCACCAGATCTTACAGAGGTAGTTCTGCCGGAAACGCTCGTATACCTTGGCTCTGGGGCATTCAGTTGTTGCAGCGCGATGACAAGTGCCACTTTGCCGGAATCAATTGGCTATGTTGCTCCATCCTTGTTCAGTAGCTGTGAATCTTTGGTAGATGTTCATTTGGGCAGTAAGACGAAGTTGGTTATGGAATATGCATTCGGAAGATGTAAATCTTTGAAGACTATCGATTTGCCTCTTGGTCTTGAATCCATTGAAAAAACGGCGTTTGCCAATTGTGAAGCTCTTGAAAGTATTTCCATTCCTGCTTCTGTCTCTCAGATAGGAGAATCAGCATTCTCCGGTTGTATCTCATTGGAAGAAATATCTTTACCAGCTTCAGTCTCTCAGATAGGAGAATCAGCATTCTCAGGGTGTGTTTCGCTGGAAGAAATTAATATTCCTGATGGATGTACCGCGATAAATCCTTACACATTTAAAGATTGCGAAAGTTTGAGCAATGTGATATTGTCTAAAAATCTTTCAGTGATAGATACGAAAGCTTTTGAATCTTGTTCATCATTGACTTCTATTTCTTTTCCCAATTCGTTGAATAAGATTGGCTCTAATGCATTTATTGGCTGTGTAGGTCTTAAAGAAATCGAGTTGCCCGGGTCTATATCATCTATGGGAAATAACGTTTTCGACGGTTGCACCGGGCTCATGAGTGCCGTGTTGGATGAAGGACTTACAAATATTCCTTCCGGTACATTTAATAATTGTTCTTCATTGACAAATATTGCTCTTCCTCAGACACTGTCTAAAATCGGTGACAATGCTTTCAATAATTGCGGTGCATTGTCGCAAATAGATTTTCCTGCAGGATTGACTGAAATAGGAGATTTTGCCTTTGAGAAATGTTCGTCTCTCAAGTCAGTTACGTTCAATGAAAATTTGCAAAGTATCGGATGGAGGGCCTTCTGTTTATGTACCGGAATCACCGAAGCAATATTACCTGACAAGCTCAGCAATTTAGGAACTGATGCGTTCAGCACATGTACCGCTTTAGAGAAAACAAAGATTCCGGCTTCGATACGTTCGATTGGCTCAGGTGTTTTTAGAAGATGTCCGGCTTTGAAAAAGGTTTATTCAATGTTTACAAATCCTCCGGCTGTAAGCGATAATTTTTTCGATGGTATAAATAGCGAAGCTTGTTTATATATGCCGCAAGCTTGTTTACAATTATATGCTGATAATTACTGGTTTGTGACTATTAGATATTTTGGACTTCTTGGCGTTTGGGATGTTAATTTGCCGCAGAGTGAACTTGCCCTTGACGCCGGAGAATCTTTCAGCCTCAAACCTGAAATCATACTCACTGATTATGCTTCTGTAAAGTCTCAGACATGGAGCTCTGACAACACCGACATTGTTACTGTTGATGATTGTGGAAATCTTTTGGCTTTGGAAGATGGCACAGCCACTGTAACATTTGAAGTAGTGGATAATTTCGATTACCATCGTACGGTAACATGCGATGTTACAGTTACAGGCGGAGCGGGCATTGAGAATGTTGGTGCTGATGTGATTGAGACTGAGTACTTCGACCTCAAGGGTCTGCGTGTCAACCCCGACAACCTCACCCCGGGTGTCTACATCCGCCGCCAAGGCGCCACTACATCGAAAGTTGTGGTGCAGTAGGACCGGGCGGTTTCGTTGCCGGCGTGAGTGTAGCTCACGCGGTTCTGCCGAGTCGTTTGCATAGTAGCTCCGTGCCCCATGTGGCGAGGCAGAATGGCGCGGTAAAAGGCGGCAGAAATATCGACAGCCCCAATTGAATAAAGAATGTGGCGATGATGGCAGCTGCTGTCACAGCCACATTTCTCTTATATACAGCGCCGATGGCTATGCCCGTAAGCGCCGGATTGAACCCGTAGAGCCCGGCGCTGATATCAGCCTCCGGGAAGCCGAAAATGTATGCCAAAGCCATGCCTGCGGCAGAGCCGATGGCGCACCATACCGCGGCTTTGATATCACCAACAGCGAGCCCGGCCAAAAACAGGAGCCCGCACCATGGCGAGCATACCAAGAATACTTCCGAAATGCCGCACAACCACGCTTCGGGTAGAGAATGAGGCTGCAATATCGTTTCTGCCGGAGCGAACCTGAAAGCAAATGCCAGCCATGTCATCAGGATAAACGGTGCCGTGAGTGAAATCCGGTGACTCAGTATCACTGTCAAGGCCGATAAAATGATTACAGCTGCCCACACTCCGGGTGTGGGCTCGAAGAGCGTTGGCAACGCGCAGCCTACCAATATACCATTGAATCCCCACAGGCCGCTTTCTCCACCGTTACGGTAGATCACCTGTCCGGCAATATTTGCCGACAGCAGACCTACGAGCGCACCCCAAGCCACAGCCGGTGTGCCGCAAGAATATGACCCCACGAAGATTCCTGTAAGGAAGAGAAAGCCGGTAAGTGCATTCTCCATAAACATCACTTGCCCGGCTCCGCGCAGCAGTTGCTTGATATATCGGTAGGCTATTTCCATGTATCTAAGAAAAAATCAGGCTCACGTAGATGTGCGTGAGCCTGTATGATTGATAGGTTTAGGTTGAATCAGATGTGCTTGGCCACTTCCTTGGCAATGTCGGCAGGGTTTTCCACGCGTTCTACCAGTGTGCCTTGCTTGTTGATGATGAATGTTGTTGGCAACGAGCCTATGTTGTAGTTCATCAGCACAGTGGTGCCGTCGCTTGGAGCATTCCAGACGGCTGTCCAAGGCAGGTTGCGGGCAGCCTCGCGCCAGCTCACCTCATCAGAGTCAAAGGCTATCTGATAGATTTCGAGGCCTTGATTGTGATATTTGGTGTAGACGTCGTTGAGTATGGCATTGAGCGCAGGAGAAGCCTGATGTTCGTAGGTTGTGAAGTTGAGAACCACAGTCTTGCCTTTAGCAAGCTCTGTGAGCGAGCATTCTTTGCCTCGGGCGTCGTAGCGGTTGATTTCAAAGAATCCTGTCTCGGGCACTTCATAAACCTGCTGTTCTCCGAGCTGAAGTTTGCCCAATGCGTTGCGACCCTCGAAATATGCTTTCTGAAGGGCTGCATTGCGCTTGTCGGCGGGGTAGCGTGTCTCGTAAAGTTGAGCCACGGCTCCATATACACGGTTGCCAAGGTTGTCCTTGGGATTGAATATAAGATTACCGCCACGCGATTTGCCGAGAGTATAGTATGCCACGATACCTGTGGTGTCGGACGTGATCACAGCGATAAGCTGACGGCGGAGGCCCGGGAACTTCCGGGAGGCCGAAGCGTCTGCGTGCTGGAGGCCCGGGTGACGGGAGAGGCGGGGGAGCTTTTCGCCCTGGGCACCTTTACCTTCCGGCGGCTGGACAAACCAATTGGGCTGTGACAAGCGCAAGATATAGCAAAGAGGCTGCCGCCAGGGGAACCCTGATAAAGAAGTTTTTCTAGCGGGAGACAGCCGCATGATGCGAGAGCGTCATGCGGTTGTCTCTTTCTCATACTTGCTATATTCCGGGGACAAATCGATCTCCCCAATGAACGTATAATGCACGTCGATCCGCTGTACCCGGTGTCCGCTGGACTTGTCCGGGGCGTGAACTACCACCTTCTCCACAAACTCCCGCAGGATTGCCGGGGTCAGTTCGGCGGGCTCGGTGTACTTCTTCACGATTTTCAAAAAACTCTTAACATTGACGGCCTGGGTTTCGGCGGCATTTACGATGGCCCGGAGGTTTCCAACAGACTGTTTCAAGTCCGCCTGTTCCTTCTCGTAGCCCTCGGACAGCTTCGCAAACCGTTCGGCGTTCAGCTTGCCCATAACGTGGTCCTCGTAGAGCCTCTGGATGATGGCGTCCAACTCATTGATCCGCCGCTCCTGCTTTTCCAGGGTCCGCTTGGCCTGTTCCTGCTCTGCCCGCTGTACAGCAGTCTTGTTCTCCATAACGCGCCGTACAAACTCGTCCTCGTCCTCCTGGGCATAGGCCACTACCCTTTGCAGGTTTTGAAGCACCAGCCGTTCCAGGACCACGGCCCGGATATAGTGTGCAGAGCAACCTTTCTTTCCCCGATAAGTAGAACAGGTATAACACTCCTGTTCATGTGTCCATGCGGCCGCCCGGCAATGGTACAGCTTTGCGCCGCAGTCGGCGCAGTATGCCAGCCCGGAGAACATTCCCATTTCCCCCATTTTTGTGGGGCGGCGGCGCTGTTCTCTGGCTTTCTGCACGATCTCCCAGGTTTCCGGATCAATGATGGCCTTGTGGGTATTTTCGATGATTACCCATTTCTCTGGGGGATTGTCGATTTTTTTCTTGGATTTATAGGAGAGCTTGGTGGTCTTGAAATTGGTCGTGCGCCCCAGGTAGGCGTCCTGCTCTAAAATGTTTGCAATCGTGTCGGCAGTCCAGCGGCAAGGGGCGTCCGGGTGATAGTGCCGGGTTCGGCCTGTACGCTGAAACTCAATGGTCCCCGGCGTGGGGATTTGCCGCTCTTTCAGCATCCGGGCAATCTTGCCGGGGCCGTTGCCCTCTACGCATAACTGGAAAATCAGCTCCACCACCGGCGCGGTTTCCTCGTCAATCAGAAGATGGCCGTCCTCGGCCCTGGTGTAGCCATAGGGGGCATTAGTTGACAGCCGTTGGCCGGACATTCCCTTATTACGGAATACAGCCCGAATCTTTTTGCTCGTGTCCTTCGCGTACCATTCATTTATGATGTTGCGGAAAGGCGTGAAGTCATTAGAGCTTTGATCCTCGCTGTCCACGCCGTCATTGACGGCAATGAAGCGGACGCCCATCTCGGGAAAGCGGATTTCCGTATAAAGTCCGACCTCCAGATAGTTCCGGCCAAACCGGGACATATCCTTGACCACGACCATACCGACAAGCCCGGCCTCAATATCCGCCAGCATTTCCTGGAACCCGGGGCGCTTGAAAGACGGCGTTAGATAACGATACTTCTCAAAGCACAAGAAAATCAATGGGTATGGACGGCAGGCAAGCATGGTATGTACGAAACAAAAAGCGGCGTTCTCCGCCTCGCTTTGGCTGGGAACGCCGCATTATGCGCTGAAAGGAGCAGAAATGACAGTATTTCATGTTGCGAAGAACACAAATTACACAGTCATGTCCAACCATCATTTGCGGAACCGGGAGCTATCCCTAAAAGCCAAGGGCCTGCTGTCGCAGATGCTCAGTCTCCCGGAAAAGTGGGACTACACCCTGCAAGGACTGGCCTATATCAATCGGGAGCAGATCGACGCCATCCGTCAGACCGTCCACGAGCTGGAGCGGGCCGGGTATATTGTGCGGGTAAGGGAACGGGACAGCCGGGGACGGCTGCGGGGAGCGGAGTACACCATCTACGAACAGCCGCAAGCGCCGTCAGCTTTACCGACGTTGGAATAACCTGCGTCGGGAAAACCGATGTTGGAAAATCCTATGTAGGTAAATCCGACGCAATAAAATAAAGATATAAGTAAATATGATTATCCCTTTAGATCAGCCTGGAAGAAGCAGAGATGGCGAGGAGCAGGCGATCAAGTAGGGCGGGACCAAAGGAACGACGGCAGAAGAGGAAACAAAATTCGTCGAGGTAGGACTGTAAATAGTCTTTTGTCAGGCCATGATAGGTCCCCAAAATGAACGCTTTTGCATTGCCAATTATGATATGCAGCCAATGAAGCAAACCGGAACTGGGATCGTAAGTCTTATGCTCGTGAGAAAAGTCTTTCAGGGCAGTGATGTAACTGCGATAACCGTCGCTGTGGATCACACTGTTTTCTGCGAAGGAGGATTGAGCAAATTTTCTGACGGAAGCCTGCTTGATATTGGGAGTGACCTGCATTTTGAGATGGCGTGGATTCCCTTGGCTGTCCAGAGACAATGCAACGAAAACCTTCACCTTTTCCGTACCACGACCCCGTTTTTTGCCGGTTACAGGCCCGCCAAAGTAAGCATCATCAAAATCAATCACTCCATCAAGCTGATGCGTCTCATCCCGCTGGCCCATGGCTTTGCGGATGCGCTTGAGCATATACCAAGCGGTCTTGTAGGTCGTGCCAAGTTGGGCCGACAGCTGCACAGCAGAGATCTCTCGCTTATCTTGGCACACCAGATAGAATGCCAGAAACCACTTCCTCAGTGGCATATGCGTCTTATGCAGCACGGTCCCTGCCGTCACTGACACTTGATGGCGGCAGTGGGCACACTGATACCGTTCATTTCCCAACCGGTATCCCTGACGGTTGCCACATTTCGCGCAAACGTACCCGCCTTTCCACCGCTGGCGTGCCAAGCATTCCTGGCACGCCGCTTCCGTTGAGAATCGTTTTAGAAATTCTCCCAGAGGTAAGCCTTTTACCTTCGCCATGACCCTTTGCCTCTCTTTCAGGTATCATGATTTCAGTTTATCACATCCTATCCCTCTTCCGCCAGCCTTTTCACTTGCTGAACTAAAGGGATAATCATATATTTTTATAACCATGAGCGCATTCAGTTGAAAACGGGAGAGACGCCGCTTGCGCAACGTCTCTCCGCTTAATTCTTAATATTTCCTACCACGGGCCTTTTTGTGCTGTCCGCACAAGTTGGGGCGGTTCAATAAAAAGAGACAGGTTTCTATTTCTTCACCGAGCTCTTTACTATAGCGGTCACATGATTCAGCTGTTCACTATCCAACTGCTTGAGGTATCCGATCAAATGAGCTACTTATTCAGCCTGGCTATCTTTATTTTGGCGCAGGGGGTGCCTTGGGATTTGACACACTTGCTGCGAAAACAACACTACAATTATGAGAGAGATATCCAAAAATAAAATTAATCCTTGTGCTACCGTGCATATCTCAGGCGGATCATTGGCCACCAGCAGACATAGCAGTCTATCAGGAGATTATGGAGCAGGCAAACAAAGTTGTTTATACTTCTCAAAAATATACCCGTGACTATATGTTTAAGCGTAATCGACACCTTGTAGATTATAGCAATGCCTGTATCTGTTACCTGAATAAGACGACTGGCGGTACTGCCTATACAGTTAAATAAGCACAAAAATGCGGATTGCAGATTATCAATATTGCAGAAGATTTCTCCATGACAACTTAGCAGCAGTAAAAAAGCGGGATGCAAGTGAACCGCCCCCCGTCAAGAGGACAGAGAAAAGATATAAAAATTTTCTGCACAGGGCGGCAGGTGTGCCGCTCTGTGGGAACCGAAGGTTTAGGCAGCCAGTTTGGCTGGCAGCCTAAACTTTCGGTTTTTTGTTAGGCCGCAAGGTATAGCTCATGTTTCTCCATTGGCGTGAGGATGCCAAGATTGCGCTGCACCCGGCGGGTGTTATAGTAGCAGATGTAACGTTCAATCATTTGGATCAGCTCTTGCTTGCTGGTAAACCGTCTGCCATAGTAACGCTCCCGTTTTAGGATGCCCCAGAAGCCCTCCATCGGGCCATTGCCGATACAGTACGCCACACGGGACATTCTCTGAGTCATCCCGGCTTGTTGGAGCTTGTAATGAAAGGCTCTGTTGGTGTATTGAAACCCTCTGTCACTATGGAACAGGGGATGGGCGTCCGGATTGGCCTTAACAGCCTTGTCGAAGGTTCTGTAAACGAGAGGGTTATCGTTGCGTTCGCTGAGCACATAGGACACAATTCGCCGGTCACAAAGGTCAAGGATAGCACTTAGGTAGATTTTATGTACCGTAATTCCCTCATACCACTTGAACTCGGTCACATCAGTCAGCCATTTCTCATTTGGCTTGTCCGCATGGAACTGGCGGTCTATAAGGTTTTCAGCAGTATATTGGGGATTCTTTGCCCGCCTGGTGCAGCTATGATTATTGTATTTCACCGTGGAACGTATATCTTTGCTCCGGCAGATACGCAGCACCCGCTTGTCATTGACATGGATACCATGGTCGTGGCGAAGATCGTCATTGAGCCTTCGATATCCCTTATCCGGGCTTTCTGCATGGATCTTTTCGATCTTGCCAGCTAGACGTTCATTCTCAGCGGCTCTGCGGCTTAGTCTCCCCGAGGCCCATTTATAGTAAGCGGAACGGGCTACATGAAGCAGGCCACAGGCCGCTTCAACGGGGCAGCCCGTTTCCTCTTGCGAACCTGCTGATAACTGGCCTGATATTTCAAGGCCATCTCCCCATAGTTCTTTCCGCTGCCAATACATTCTTTGGCTATTCGAATACGTTCTTCCTGTGTTGTCTTCCGTCCCTGCCTCATGTACCTTCCGCCTCCCGAAAACTTAGTGAAGTTGAAATCTCCATGAGCATTATATACCTTGAGCCAGTTGTACAGTTGTTTTTCTGAGCGTATATGATATTTTTTGCAAACATCTGACATACTCCTGCTACCGGGCAAGTATTCCCTTACCGCTTGTGTTTTGAGCTCTGGACTATATACACGGTTTCTGTGCGGCAGAAAGGCTGCCACTCCTTCTGCTTGATAGCTGCGCACCCATTCTTCTACCTTTGACTGTGCCACTCCACTTCTTCGCGCTGCTTCGCTTATGCTGATCTCCCTGATGAGGTATGCTTGGACATTCTTAACTTTTTCCTCTATGCTTACCTTTTGCCTCTGTTGCATAGCAATACTCCCCCTATGAATGACAGTTTTTTATTTCTCTGTCTCTCATAGGGGGAGCATATCAGTTTTTCTTTAGATTCAGTGAATGTAGATGACAATACTGACCCGGATATGGTTATTTTTCAAGCAACCTATCGACGTGATGAGCAATGGATTGTCATTCAACTCAATAAGCATCAAGCTTATTATGATGTGACTTATGCAGGTTGGGAAAAAGATGATGTGGATGTTAATATTCTAAAAGTCGAAAACTGCGAGTTTTACTTGCTGAAAAATATGGGAAGAGAATGTGCTATTTGGTCAAATGGTCCTTTTGAATGCAGTATCATCAGCGACATATCATCTGAAGAATTGTCCAAAGTAATTAGATCAATTTATGACAGGAATGGTTAAGCGTTATGAAAAAAATTCTGAAAATCTTTGTATATGTTTTTGTGTTTCTTTTGCTGCTTACTTCAACCGCATTTGCAAATGACAGCATCGAAAACAGAGCTAGTACTCCACCAAGTTAGAAATTACAAGATGGTGGGATAAAGTTTTCTGAGCTTGCATCTGGCGTCAGAGGCAGAAAATCTCCAATGGACGGTAGAGCAGACAGAATTTCTGTGTAAAGTCCAAGCGTTGACCTGACGGGCCATATGCTCTAAGGAAGACAGGGACTGAGACAGACACTGCTTGGAAAGAATGCCGATTTCGATTTCGGCCATATTCAGCCAGGAGGCATGAATGGGAGTATAGTGGATATCCAGACGCTGTGCGATCTGCCTGGCTAGGGCCGGCTCAAAAGCTTTATACAGCGAAGAGATAGAATGGATATTCAAATTATCCATGACCAGCAGGATCTTTTCGCAGCGACTGTAATGGACCTCCACCAGTTCACGCAGGAAATGCGCAAAATCTACAGCTGTTCTGGTGTTCGTCAACCTCACGACCCTCTTGCAGGCCAACGGTTCAAACGCAACGAACAGGTCCGCCACACTACAGCAGCGGTACTCATAGTCTTCGCGTCCTGGGTTTCCCGGCTTTGCCGGGATGCTTCGCTTCTCGATCAGCTGCCGGTTCGTTTCGTCCAGGCAGACCACTGGACGCAGAGGATCATAGGGACGCTGATATACGTCCAGAATATCCTCCATTCGCGCTGCGAACTCCGCTCCTGGTTTCGGGATGCACCATTCTTTCTTTTGCCAGGGCTTAAGTTCGTTTTTTTCAGTGTTTCCATCACCGCTGTGTCTGAAATACTCTCCACGACCCCAAGGCGCACCAGTTCGTCCGCAATCAGCTGCAGCGTCCACCGCTCCCGGCCTTCCGGCGCTTCTGAACAGGCTATAGCTACTATGTGAGCCTCGACCCGTCCATCTATCTTTTTGTGCCTGTTGACCTGCTCTTTCCGCCCCAAAGCCGATTCCATACCGCCTGTTACGAACCGTTTTGCTATCTGACTGATCGTGTGTGGCGTGGCATGATACGCTTCCTTTATTTTATCGTATGTCCACTCCTGGTTCTCTGGTATTTCGTCCAACTTAAGCAGTATTTGTGCGTGTTTGATCCGATATCCTTGCGTCTGTCCCTTTTCTACCAGTACACGCAGTTCCTGTCGTTCTTCTTCTGTTAATGTCACTATATATTTGTGGTTCACTTTTCATCACCCTACGATAGTTTACCTCTTATTCCCTCTTTGCGCTACTTCTATTTGCTGGTTTGGTGGAGTACTAGGCTCCAAGATCGATCCCCAAGGGATTGCATTTCCCTAAAAAACCGTATATAATAGAAAAAAGCGGGCTTGTCCCGCAAATAAAAGGATCAAAGGAACACTATGACATTTCAAGAATTGAACCTGCTGCCCCAGCTCCTCCAGGCGGTGGAGGAACTGGGATACGTCCAACCCTCCCCTATCCAGGCCCAGGCCATTCCCCCCGTTTTGAAGGGTAAAGACCTGATCGGCTGTGCTCAGACCGGAACGGGCAAGACGGCGGCCTTCGCCATCCCCATCCTCCAGCGCCTCCACGGGCACGTGGGCAAAAAGCATACCCCTATCCGCGCCCTTGTGCTGACGCCCACCCGTGAGCTGGCCCTGCAGATCAAGGAGAGCTTCGACCAGTACGGCAAATACCTGGAGCTGCGCCACACCGTCATCTTCGGCGGCGTGGGCCAGGCCCCCCAGGTGGAGGCCCTGCAAAAAGGCGTGGACATCCTGGTCGCCACCCCCG
>OFGK01001490.1_pt1 | contig 12324 bp, 8 predicted proteins | sample 1521771 | NCBI WGS metagenome assembly OFGK01 (sample SAMEA3504088, study PRJEB24116) | mouse gut metagenome | biome: mouse gut; feature: mouse-associated habitat; material: faeces | place: Denmark | collected 2011 | reverse complement strand
AAGAATTATGACCAGGATGAGAGAGAAACTGTAGTTGATGTAGATTATTTATATGACGATGAAATCTGGTTATACTTTGATGAACATGGAGTAGGCGTAGAAGATAAATGGATACAATCTGATTCAGGCTTATGGTATTACTTTGATTATTTAGTAATGGCACGTAGTGATTATAGCTATAAGATTGGTGAGAATTATTATGGTTTAGATGAAAACGGAGCAATGATGGTAGGCTGGGTAAGAGATAATGAGGATAGCAGAAATGACAGACCTACAGGAAGCGATGATACAAGAGCATGGTATTATTATCAGAGTAATGGAAAACAAGTTACTGGGGAAAATAGTAGCAAAAAGAATGGAAATTGGAAAAAGATAGACGGAACATGGTATTATTTTGTTAGTGAAGATTATGCTGAAGAACTATCGAACTCAGATCCAAAAAAGGATGTAAAAAAGAATGCTATTCTTACAGGTATTTATGTAAATATAGATAAAAATGACGATCTTTTCTATTTTAATGGTGATGGAAAAATGGCAACAGGAATCACTAAAGTAGCAGATGGTACAATAGTTACTGGTACTAAAGATGCTAATGCTGAGAAAAAAATTAGTGATGGTGTTGATGTATACTTTAATGGAAGTAACGGTAAAGTAGAAAGTGGTATCAAGGGAGATAGTTATTATATCAAAGAAGCAAAAGATCCAAATACATTATCCTTTAAAAAGAAAGGTGAAATTGTATCTGGAGAAACTTTTGTTGGTCAGGTGAAAGGTCAGTTAGCAAAAGAATGTTTGGTTAAAGATGGTGACGATCTTTATTATGTAGATAAATATGGCGAAATAATTAAGAATGAAGCTTTAGAAATCACATTTAAAGAAACTGGTGAAGAGTATAAGATCGTATTTGGTTCTAATGGTAAAGCTATTAGAGGTAAAGAAGCAGGTAAGACAGTAAAAGCTGGAAAAACTTATACTGTAGATAATAAGAAAGAAATAGATATAAAGATAGGCGAGAAAGCAACTGATAAAGTTACAATTAATGTATTTGAATAATTAATAAAAATTCCTAAGAAATTATAATTATTTATAAGAGACTATTCGTTTAATGATATATTTCGTTAAATTAATAGTCTCTTATTTTATTCTTTCTTCTTATTTTGGTGTACAATAATGACTATAATAATATATAAATGGAGGCAGCTATGAAGACTCAAAAAGAAAGAATTTTACCAAAAGGAATTTCTCAGCGTTCAGATGGACGTTATCAAGCGACCTATTCTTTTCAGGGAAATCGGTATTATTTGTATGATATGGACTTAAATTGCTTGATAAAAAAGTTGCATGAAAAATTATATGAGATTGAACATGGGATTTATTGTAAACCACAAAAGATTCGTTTAAACCAATGGTTTGAGATTTGGTTAAAGGAATACAAAGAATTGTCTTTAAAAAAAGGAACGATTGAAAACTATAAGAGAAATTATAATTGCTATCTTAGACCTTATTTAGGAGAAATGTATGTAAAGGATATCCATGTGGAACATTTGCAAAAGATGTATAATGATTTAATTCGGAAAGGGTATGCTATCAGTACTTTAAATGTTTCTAAGGGGATATTATCTGGTATGTTTCAACAATTAGTGAAGAATGATATTCTTGTCAAAAATCCGGTTTCTTTCGTTGAATTTCCAAGGCAAAGGGTACATAAGACTAGGCGAGTTTTAAGTTTAGAGGAACAAAGTATATTTCAAACTTATATAAAGGACAGCCCCTATAGAGAATTATATGAATTAGCTCTTTCTACAGGACTCCGTATTGGAGAATTATGTGCGTTGCGTTGGGAAGACATTAATTTAGAAGAAGAATATTTAACAGTAAATGGAACTCTAAAATATTTTAAAGATACTGATTTTTTTATTGATACTCCAAAATCTACATCCAGCAGGAGAATCATTCCTCTCCTTCCTTCTATATGTCAGATGTTAAAAGAGTTAAAAATCTCCCGATCAAAAACTGAGAATGGGAAAAGAATGGATAAAAAATCTGCTTATCATAATCAGATTCAAAATTTAGTCTTTACTCATCCTCATTTTCCAAATGAACCTATCCGAAAACGTACCCTAGCCTATGATATGGAATATATTGTAAATCACATTAATGCTGATAGAGAGTTATTATGTAAAAAAGAGCAGAAGCCTTTTATTCTTTTTGAGCATATCACCCCTCATGTATTGCGCCATACTTTTGCGACACGCGCATTAGAAAAAGGTATTCCTCCTAAAGTAGTTCAGGAAATATTAGGTCATAGCAGTATCACAATAACTCTGGATTTATATACTCATGTCCTGCCTAAAACCAAAAGTGAAGAAATCAAAAAACTTCAAGAATTGTTTTGCCAATAACAAATGATAACATTTTTAAAACCAGTTCACGGAAATAAAAAAGATAACATCTCTTATATAGAAATGTTATCTTTTTTCTCTTTCCTATGTATACTTAATTTATTACTTTGCAGAAATAAATTCATTTACAAAGTATAAATAATATTTATTTATCTTGTTTTTGTCCAAACACCATTTGGATCTACATAATAATTTCCAACCCATGAGTTTGTAATCATAACACCATCTTGATGATTCATAAAATAGTATTTTCCATCTACCATAATCCAGCCTGTCATCATCTGACCATCTCTGTTCATATAATACCATTTCCCGTTGATGCTCACCCAGCCAGTTAACATCTCACCATCTGCATTCATAAAATACCATTTTCCATCTACCATAATCCAGCCTGTAGCCATAGAACCATCATTTAAGAAATAATACCATTTTCCTTTATCTTGTAACCAGCTTCTAGTTTTATAAGTACCATCATTCTGCAAATAATACCATTTATTATTTTGATTTATCCATTGAGAAGTAGTGCCTTCTGCTCTTACTACAACTTTAGTTGTATATGTATTAGTTTTATCTTGATAGTTTATAATTAATTCATTGTTTCCCGGAACTAATCTATAATCAGATAATGTCCAGCCTGTTACTTCACTTTCAACTGTACGATATCTGCTGTTAATATCAAAATTTCCTGTCACAGTAATTTTAGATAAATCCACTTGAGATCCAGCTTTTAGTGTACCACCATAATATTTAGCAGAAATGCCTAATAATTTTCCATCAAAACCTTCTACTTCAATATAATCTTTTTGTCTTTTTCCATTTTCTTCATAATAAACTGTTATTTTGTTATTTCCTTTTTTGATCTTATAATCATTAAAGTAAAAATCGGTTACTTCTTCTTCTGAACCATCTTCATAATGAGCAATTACTTCCACATCCTCTTTTAAAATAGAACCACCTACTATTGTTCCATCTCCCAAATATTCTGCATCAATAGATTCCACATAGGGAGCACGAATATTGATACGAATTTTATCTGTTTTTGTGACACCATCATTTGTATAACTTACTGTAACTCTTTGATTTCCTTTTTCTTCTGTAATTTCTTCAGGATCAATCTCAAATTCGCTAGAATCCAAACGATAACCTTTACTGCTGCCAGAATAATATGCTTTTACACGAATATCATCTTTAACAATCTCTTCTCCATAGGTTAAATCATCTCCTATATATTCTGCTTCAATTTTAGATAATGCTCCTGTTGCTGCCTGTACTCCTCCCGTATTAGTATATAATATACTAAAACATAACATACAGCAAATAAACATACTGAGTAATTTCCTCTTCATTTTTTCTCCTCCATTCTATTGATATTCTTTATTATATCTAAGCTTATACAAAACTTCAAGTATTATTCTAAAAAAACATTATTTCCCATTTATTTCTGTAAATTAAAAAACCTTTATTCTTTGAATATCAAAAAATTGAGTAGGAGAATTAACATTTTTCCTACTCATTATATAGAAACATATCATATTAACAATATTTACTCTATACTTTTATACATAATAATAAAGGACAATGGCTTAAAAGCCATTGCCCCTGCAATTAGAATTTCTCAGAAATTTAATCGATTATTTAAATACATTAATTTTAACACCAAGAATTTCCGTTTCTACAGCATCATCTACAGTATAAGTCTTTCCAGCTTTTACTTTATCACCAGCATCTTTACCTGTAATAGCTTTACCGTTAGAACCAAATACGATCTTATACGTTTCTTCAGTTTTATCAAATTCGATTTCTAAAGACTCATTCTTAATCATTTCGCCATATTTATCTATATAATAAAGATTATCTCCATCCTTAACAAAGCAATTCTTTGCTAATTGACCTTTAACATCACCAACAAAAGTTTTTCCGGATACAATTGTTCCTTTCTTTTCAAAATGTTGTGTGTTTGTATCTATTGCTTTGCTGATATAATAGCTATCTCCTTTAATACCGCTTTCTACTTTACCATTACCTGCAAAGTATACATCGATAGCATCACCTACTTTTTCTTTAGTTGTAACTTCACTAGCTCCAGTAATTACTGTATCTTTTGCTACTTTAGTAACTCCTGTTGCCATCTTTCCATCATCATTCAAATAGAAGTAATCTTTATCTATTTTTGCATAGGTACTTGTAAGAATAGCATTTTTCTTTCCATTGCTATTTTCAGCGACGAAATAATACCATGTTCCATCTATCTTCTTCCATTTTCCTTTTTCACCACCATCTACTACAACTTGTTTTCCGTTGCTCTGATAGTAATACCATGCTTTGGTATCATCTCCACCTGTAGGTCTGTCATTTCTGCTATCTTCATTATCTCTTACCCAACCTACCATCATTGCACCATTTTCATCTAAACCATAGTAATTTCCTTCTATATCATAGCTGTAATCGCTACGTGCCATTACTAAGTTCTCAAAGTAATACCATAATCCTGCATCAGATTTTACCCATTTGTCTTCTGCTGCTACTCCATGTTCATCGAAGTATAACCAGATTTCATCGTCATATAGATAAAAATCATCAATTACAGTTGTATCATCATCATGATTATTAGGAAAATCATCTTCTAATTCATTATAAATATCATGGTCACTTTCAAATCTCTGCCAACCTGTAGCCATAGCCCCTGATTGACTTAAATAATAAGTCTGTCCAGATATTGTTACTAGCTCGTCCTGAGCCATGTTTCCACTTTTATCAAAATAATACCAAACGCCGTTGATTTGTTGCCAACCTTTAACTTTTACACCATCTTGTACATATGTCCAACCGTCATCATCATTACCATTCCAACCTTCGTTTGCTGCCATAGTAGTAGAAACAGCACCAATTACCATAACGGACATTGCAGCTAAAACAGCTGCCATTTTAGTAGTTTTTTTCATAACGCACTCTCCTTTTGAGTTTTTGAAATGTCTAATTGCAATACAGTTGTATTATAGTGCAAAATCTCAGAAGGTCGAAAAACTAAACAGAACTATCTATAACTTTTTGAATAAATATAAATTAAATAAATTTTCATATAATTAGATAATAAAAAAGAGAGAGAAGAAATTTACAAAACATTTCCAGTTTAACTTTCTTCTTCTCTCTAATTTCCAATTATTTTTATACTACTTTTCCAATTCTTCTTATGTATCTTTCAGAAAAGAATATTTTTTATAAACACCATTTTACTTTTCAAATAAATTCACAGTAATTACTTTTGTTCCAAAAGTAAAATCATATGTCATGCTAGAAGTTTTATAAGAACGACTTCCTATTGTGACTTTATGTCCAGCCGTTTCACCTTGTATAGCTTTTCCGTTTTTATCAAAACCTATATAATAATTCTGACCGCCTATCTCTACCTTTATCACATCTTTTACAACTAAATCACCATATTTATCTGCAAAATAAATATTTCCGCCATCTTCAATAAAAGCACTCTTTACTAATTGTCCTGGAAGCTCTGCCTTAAATGTAGAACCAGAAACAATAGAATAATTATTATATAATTTTGTATTCACATTCTCACCGGCATTAAGAGCAAAATAATTCTCTTTTCCATTTAAGCCAGTCTTCAATGCGCCATTAGTTCCAATATTGACGATAACATCATCAGAAACTTCTGCTTTGCTGCTGAAACCAGGACCAGAAACTTTAGTATCTTCTTTTACCTTAGTAATACCAGTTTCCAAACCACCTTTTTCATTTACATAAAACCAATCATTATCAATATAGAAGAACTTGGAAGTTTCTGCAACTCCATCAGAGAAATAATACCACACATTATTAATTTTTTTCCAAGTATCATCCATTACACGTTTTCCATTAGAAGCATAATAATACCATTGATCATCATCAGTTTGATAAGGAGTATTTTTATTATAAGTATCCTCATTATTAATCCAACCTACCATCATAGCACCATTTTCATCTAAACCATAATAATCTCCATCTACTTCATAAGCATAATCCCCCATCATCATTACCATATCTTCAAAGTAATACCATAGACCAGTTACATCTTGAAACCATTGATCTGATTTTGCTGTACCATTTGTATTAAAAAATAACCATACAAAATCTTCATATTGTGTTCCAGAGCCATCAATAGCAGTTTCCTCAATATCAGCGCGTTCAGGAATCAATCCGCTATCTTCTAATTGCTCATACATAGTAGTATCATAAGCGAATTTCTGCCATCCAGTTCCAAGAGAACCAGACTGACTCAAATAATAAGTCTTTCCAGAAATAGTAACTAATTCATCTTGAGCCATTTCTCCATCACGGAAAAAATAATACCAAACACCATTAATCTGTTGCCAGCCTTTTACTTTAGAACCATCATGTATATAATACCAACCATCATAATCATTACCATTCCAGCCTTCTTTTGGTGCTGCCATAACAACAGCAGTTGTTCCTATTGTCATAATAGATATAGCAGCTAAAGTAGCAGCCATTTTCATAGATTTTTTCATAATTATTCACCTTATCCTTTCTTTATACGATAAAAATAAAATATGCAATTAAATTTAATAATGTTCTAATCATGTTCTGCTATCAGATAAATTTTCCGATAGCAGAAAACAAATATTTTAATGTCCGCAATACACGAACAGATTATAGGGTGAAGAAAGGGATTTTTGCGCCTTTCTTTGTGGGATATTTTATTTATACTACATTTGAAATTAAAATACAATACGATTTCAAGCAATGTAATAATATGTAAGATGCCCGTTAAAATAGACAAAAAATCGGAAAAAATGTAATATTTTTATAAGAAATATAAAAATAATAACGAAAATAATAACAAAGGGTAAAGAGTTTGTAAAAAATATTACAAAGAAATAACAGAATAAAAAAAGTGCGTATATAACGCACATATTATTTATCATAGAAAAGTTCTTAATCCATTTTCTATATGAAAAAGAACTTTTATCAAAATACCCAGAAAAATAAAAAGTGATAAATACTAATATTTATATTTTTAAAGAAAAATTTTATATTAATTTGAAAGACCTTATGATATAATTTTGTAATATAAATAATAAGGAAGACTAAAATAGAACATAGCTTAATTAGTATATTATAGATATCAATAAAAAGATAAATAGTGAGATTTTAAATATTATTTTGAAGCCATTTTATAAAAGAAAAAGGATATGGTTAGTTCTTATAGAAGTAGTTTAGAGAATCATTAAATGTGAAAGATTATAGATAACAGTTTATCTTTAAGACAATAGTCTGAAATTATTAGTTAGATTTTTTAGAATTATAAAAAGAAGCTAACAAAAAATTTTTGTGGAAAAAACATGAATAGATTTTATGCCTCATTTGATGGCAGGGGGAAGGATAAAAATATATAGTATATTATGATTAAGTTTTATTCTGAAATAATGAAATAATTTAAAATGAAGGAGAAACTATGGAAACAATAGGAGAATTAGAAAAATATTTGGAGGAAGAATGTTATTCTTTTCAAGAAATATCTGTTGGAAAACATCATGCGCCAGAGGGAATTGTGATAGAAAAGGAGGGAGATAGATATAATTTTATAACTTCAGAACGTGGGAATAAAGAGATCATGAAATCATTTATGTCAGAAAAGGAATTAGTTGATTTTACATTAGAAGTATTAAAGAGAAATAGATGGTATAAGGCTCATTTAGTAGCATGGGTTTGGAACGACTCCGAAATAAAAAGTGCAGAAAAAGAGTTAAAAGAAATGAAGATTGATTTTGAGAGAAATGATATACCCAATTATTCAAAAGGAAAACATGCATATCGTATTTTTGTATTCGGAAGAGATGTATTGCTTTTAGAAGCATTTAAGATGAAATATATGAGGTATTAAGGTATTATAATGGAATTTACAATTAGAGGATATAACAAATATAAAGAAGATGAAATATTAAATTTATACAAGAGTGTGATGGACAAACTATGTAGATAATCCATTCATGTTAAAAAATGCCTATGCAAATTCCTTAAAAATTTTTGGTGCATATAAAAAGGAAAAATTATTTGGAATTATAAGAGTAATTGCTGATGGATATTCTATTATTTTTATTCAAGATATTTTAGTTTTACCGGAGTATCAGCATCTAGGAATCGGTATGGCATTACTTAAAAGGATTCTGGAAACATATCAAAATACATATCAAAAAATATTACTTACTGATAAAATAGAAAAAACAATTCCATTTTATAAAGAACTTCAATTAGTCTTTTGGACATACCTCTTAAAATCTGTTATAATGAAAGGGGGATTCCCTATATTATTTATAATAAAGATAGGAGCAATTGAAATGATTCAGATTTGTCATAACGAAAAAGAAAAAGTTTACCAGGCGATCCGTACTGGAAACATAGATGCTGCTGCCATGTCACTTCCCAACTTGATTGATGACATTCTGCTTACTATGAAAAAACACAATCTTTTAAAACCGTTGTCTTTTGCTTTAGAAGAAAAACGCAGGGACAATCATCATATTCCCCTGGATATTCTTCTTTGCCTTGCCGTTGCTGCAAAAATGAAGCAAAAAACCAGTTTGACGGATGTTCCTTTTGCAGTTACGAACGCAGAACTTCTGGCAGAACTCGGTTGGAATATATGGAATACCGAAAGAGATATTAATGAAGGGCTTTTTTCTGAAAGTGTCATGCGAAAATTAATTGCAAAATATAGTAGTGAGGAATGGATTTCCTTTTATAATGACTATGTACAAAAACAAGTATTGGAAACGATGCAGTTACAGCCTTCTATTCATATTTTAGATTGTACCAAAATTCCCGTAAACCTTAATAACGAAAATTATAAAGAATCTACGGTAGTAACCATAGATGGCGAAACTATGCGTGGTTATAAACTTGGTGTTCTTAGAGGCGTATTGGATGATTCCGGTATTGCAGAAGAAATTGTATTTGGAACACTAAAAACACATGATTTAGAGTTAACAAGAGAGTTACTAAAAACCTCTTCCTGTTTAAAGGAACACGACATCTTAATCAATGACCGGGGATTTTTATCACGAGAGATCCTCAATTACTTAAAAACCACGAAAAAAGTAGATACTTATCTTCCCGCCAAAGAGAACATGATTCTTTGGCAAGACGCTGTTCAATTAGCAAAAAATGCTAACCACTGGCAAAAACACCCCAATAAGAAAAGAAAGGAACAAGAGATTCAATTAGTAACTGATCTGGGACCTTTGTGGGAAAGTGAAAAGCCACAAGAGGATGTTCCTATCAATGCTTGCGTCGTCCACGACAAAAAAACAGACAACTATTTTGTATTTATGACAACAGATACCAGTAAAACTGCACGACAAATTATAAATACGTATGAATTACGTCCAGAAATAGAGGAAGATTTCCGCCAAATGAAAGATTTCTGGAAGTTGGAAGATTTCAAAAGTACACAGTATCATTATATTACCTATCATATTATTATGACATTAATAGGGTATCTTTACTTCCAAATATACAAAAATTTAGAAGAAGGAAACGTTTATATAGGGAAATCCCTGCCCATTGTAGTCAAAAATTATACAGAAACCAGACCAAAATCTGTCGTGATTTATGTTGGGCAGTTTTTTGGCATTTTTCCCTTTCTTGAATTTTTACAACTTTATGCAGAATGCACTTTAGAAGTAAGACAACTTCTTGATCCGATCCTGGCTAAAGTATAGCAGTTTTTTAGAGCTATTTCCAAAAGACTAATTGAAGTATAAAGAAATGGGTTTTAAAATGGATATAGAAATTGAATGTAAAGCTTTTATCTAAATGGCTACAACAAATTACATTTTATAAATTATAGAAGAGGATATTATGATAAAATTTGTGACGGGTGACATTTTTAATTCTAATGCGGACTGCCTCATAAATACTGTAAATTGTGAAGGGGTTATGGGCAAGGGAATTGCATATCAATTTAAAATACGTTTTCCTCAAAATAATCTTGAATATATAAGGGAATGTGAAACAGGAAAACTTAAAGTAAATACTATTCATTATTATAAAGAAGATGGAATATGGATAGTAAACTTTCCAACGAAAAATAAATGGAGAGAAAAATCTAAAATAGATTATATTGAAAAAGGATTAGAACAACTTATAAAGTTTATTATAGAATATAACCCACGAATAATTGCAATACCACCACTAGGATGTGGAAATGGTGGTCTTAATTGGGATATAGTAAAAAGTATTATAATTGAAAAATTGCGAAATATAGAAAATGAGTATACCTTTTTAATATATGAACCATCTGTTTCTCATAAAGCAACATCAAAACAACCACCAAATATAAGCTCTTCTGAATTAATCTTATTACAGATTAAATTACATCTAAATAAATTCAATATTCTAAGACTACAAAAAGTGGGATATTTTATGAATTATTTTTTAAAGGAAGAGTATTTTAAGTTTGACAAGTGGAAAGATGGACCATATTCTCATTCCATAGATATTATAACAAAATCTTTAAATGAATATCAAAAATATTATGGATTGGCAAAAACAGAAGACACTTATGAACAAATATATAAAGTAGTATGCAGCAAAAAAACAGACGAAAAGCTTAAAAAATTGCTTCCTGCGATTGAAAAATCAACAACATATATAAATCAGATTTCTACCGACAAAAAATTAAATGGAATTGCAACAGTCCTTTTTATTATTCAAAAAAACAATCAAATACAAAAAGAAGATATAATAGTATTATTTAAACAATATTCAGAAAATAAAACAAAAGAATTTTCGAGAAGTTATATCCTTGAATGTATAGATTATTTAGAGAAAACAAATATCATTATAAAAAATATTGATGAAAATTATGAAGTTTCTTCAAAAATATAGGACTCGTATTTCAGATATTTATTATAAAAATAGCAAAACTATCCCCCATAGAATACTATAGATTATTTATCACAAAAATACCTATTTTTATTTCATTTTAATATGAAACACCATTTTTATATATACCACAGAAAAGTCAAAAAATGTGAGGACAATAACAGAATATACTATTATTGTCCTCACATTTTCTGATTACAAATTATCAAATACCACTGTTTCTTTTTCTAATTCTTCTACAATTTCTTGATTGACTCCCATACGTTGTGTAATATCTTCCATATCATTGACAAGATTTCTAGTATTGCCAGCAACATTAGAGATTCCATTAGCACCTTCGTCAATAGCTTTTGTAATAATACCAATAGAGTCTGCGATTCCAAACATGGAATTTTTCAAATGTTCTGTTTGTGTATGAAATTCGTCCATAGCTCGACGAATATAAGCAGCATCTTCCTTATACTGGCTGCCAGATTGTACAAATGCATGAAATTCTGTGAGAACAGAATGATTCATATAGTCAATTAAATGTTGTGCATTTTCAGAGAGATTATATACAGCGGCAGTAATAACACTATTAATCTCTTGGATTCGATTGGCAGTTTCTTGACTAGATTGAGCGAGATCACGTATTTCTTTAGCGACAACAGCAAAACCCTTGCCAACATCTCCGGAATTAGCGGCTTCTATAGAAGCATTCAGAGAGATCAGGCGAGTCTTTTGAGAAATAGCGAGGATTTCACTGGTCAAAGTTTTGATTTGATCCACACTTTTGCTTTTTTCAATAGCATCATTAAGGGAATATAAGATTTCTTCTGCTTTAGCGCTAGTAATTTCTGCGCTGCTTTGAGCAGACTTCTGCATAGCATCTGCACGAGTATTCATATGAGCAGTATATTCAGTAATACTGTTACATTTTTCTGCTATATTATGAACATCTAATCTAACACTTTCTGTATTATTATTAATAACTGCTACATTACCTGCTACTTTGCTCATGTGAGATAAAGAAGTAAAAGAA
>OFGK01001489.1_pt1 | contig 12327 bp, 12 predicted proteins | sample 1521771 | NCBI WGS metagenome assembly OFGK01 (sample SAMEA3504088, study PRJEB24116) | mouse gut metagenome | biome: mouse gut; feature: mouse-associated habitat; material: faeces | place: Denmark | collected 2011 | reverse complement strand
ACGCGATACTAAATTCGCAAATCCCGCTTCTTGCGGGTTTGCTCATTAAGTGCTGACGTCTTCCAAGGAGCTTCTTTTGGAATAGTTTCTTGCCTTAGCTGGTTTTGGCTGTTTTGCAATGTAGTCAATTTAAGTATTACACATAGATAGTGTACTTTGGGAATATTTGCACAGTTTTTTATAAGGGGTATAAGAAAATTAGGTGTTGTTTCTATATACTTCCTTGTGCAGTGAGTAGGGAAAAATCGTTTTCTTACTCAATTAAATTTTATTGGTCTGCAGAAAGTGTTAGATGGAGAAGTAAGGATGCAAAAGAAAATAGAAAATTATCAGAAATGGTTGGATCATGTGATAGAGGATTTAAAAGAAAAAGGAGAGGTGAAGCGGTTATTGCTTCATAGCTGCTGTGCACCATGTTCTAGTTATGTATTGGAATATTTGGCAGAGTATTTTTCTATCACTATTTTTTATTATAATCCTAATATTACAATAGAAGAAGAGTATAGAAATAGAATAAAAGAGCAGCAGAGGCTGATAAAGGAACTGCCGGTAAAATATGCTATTTCTTTTTTGGAAGGAGATTATTGTCCAGAAAAATATTTTGAAACGGTAAAAGGATATGAAAAGGAAAAAGAGGGAGGCGAAAGGTGTTTTTTGTGTTATGAGTTACGATTAAGAGAGGCGGCTGAGAGAGCGAAAGAAGGAAATTTTGATTATTTTACTACTACACTCAGCATTAGTCCCATGAAAAACGCCAAAAAGCTGAATGAAATAGGGCAAAGGCTTTCTCTTGAGTATAATATTCCATATTTATATTCTGATTTCAAAAAGAAAAATGGATATCAGAGGTCTATTGTTTTATCCAGGGAATATCAACTGTATAGGCAAAATTATTGTGGGTGTATTTTTTCTAAAAGGGATAGGGAGGAAACACAAAGCGCGATTATAGGAAATTAAAAAGAAAATGTATGTTCAATTTGAAAAATTTCATATTATTTTATCAACATGGCACAATATATTGTATGGAAGGGGGAATGTATTTTTTATGTTAGCTGTCAATTATTCTACTATCTGAAAAAATTTAAAAAGTTATTGTGATAAAGTAACAGAAGAAAGTAAAACGGTCATGATTACACATAAAAATGAAAAAAATGTCGTACTTCTTAGTCTGGAAGAATATAATAAAATGATAAGAGAACTAAAAAATGCCGAATATCTCAAAAGATTAGATCGAAGTATCCAGCAAGCAAAAGAGGGAAAAGTTATTGTAAAATCTATGGAAGAGTTGGAGAGAATCACAAATGAGTAATCTTGCATTTACAGAAATCTATATCAAAAACTTTCTCCCTTTTTTCTCTACTGAAATTTGTATAATAATCTCGTTCACAGTAGAAGTTACAAACATATCTAATTCCTCTTTTGATAGATAAGTGCTATGCTCCTCAATGTTTGCGACACCTTCTGCATAGAAATCCAAAATAAACTGCCTGCGTTCCTCAAAGGCGGTTTCAGAGAAGAAGTCTATATATGTATTTTTGATATTTTTGCTCCGACGATAAATTTGGAAAGCTTCAAATGAAGGATGTGATTTTAGATACATAAAGTCTAAATCATACCAATCTCTTTTGATTGTCTGCCAGAACAGTTCACGACTGGAGCGATACAATTCAATTTGTTTTTTCTTCGCAGGAAGAACTATTTCCCTTCCCCAAATTTTATCCGTAAGTAAGTGTGTTAGATAGCCTAGGAAAAAAGAGTTTGCTTCTTCAGTATAAGTGGAACGATGTTCCAGCGTAAAATATCGTCGGACAAATAGTTCTGTCTGGATATCTTTAGATCCATCACCACCCAAAGCATAGAAATGGGAAATTGACTTCTCTGGAACATAGCCAGTTCCATCTTCTGCTGGGATACCGCTATCGGGTGCAATATTTCCTAAAATAAATTCGTTTATGGCTTCAATATTTAATTGTTGGTAAAGCTGTTGTGCAACTCTTAAATGTATCATCCATGATGCCATCGTCTTTCCTCCAAATTGTGATTTATTGAAATGATTATATCATGCTCAACTTCTGGTTTCAAGTTTCGATTAGTGAAATCGCTGATGCCTAAACCCATCAATACGAAAAGTAAAAGGTAAAAAATTTTTCTAAATATCATATTTTATGATTATTTTAACACCATCTTTCAATTTTTACAATCTTTTTCTTTATTCCCCTGCAATTAGTCTTTTGAAAAAATCATCGGATCAACGCGATTTTATGTAAACTAATTTGAAAATTTGAACATGCTAAATCTTTACTTTTGGTTGACATAAAAATATAGATTTTAGCTGAATCTACCAAAAGACTAATTGAAGTAGTAGTCCTTAAGAATTTGTATAAATTGCAATTCTATATCAGATGGAGCAATTATAATAGGTAGACGTTGAATATTCTCAAATCGTATTTGAGGAAATGTTCCCGATCTGGATTCTGCCTCGATTTGTAATTCATTAATAACATCTTGCGTGGTTAAAAAATGATATAGTCTACGAGAATCCATTTCACGAGAACGTATAACCATTAACTTTGTCGATACAACATAGTCATCCGCCTGAAAATTAACAAAGGCAAAATGTCGATTGATAGGACGAATTTCACTATATAGGATATCATTGGTCTTAATTGACTTCTTTGCTTGTCCTGGCATATCCTGAACTAGAGAATATGTCGAATGCAGGAAATGACCATTTTCAACATCGCCAGTATTCAGAAAAATAAGCTTTTCTTTATCAAACGAATGCCTGATAGATATACTATCACATAATGTTCCAAGATAAACACGTTTCCACCCCGCTGGAAGTTCATCAGAAGGTAAGTATGGGTATGTAGCACGATAAATAGTGTCAAGCTGTTGATATAAATTATCGTTTACAGTATGAGTTATCTGAAAAAATAAATAACTGAAAAAATCACTATATAACTTCTACCAACGGCAGGAGCTAAACAAAAGAACTGCCGTTGATTGTCGTTCTCTTAGAAAATTAAAGGAGAAATGATAATGAAACAAAACTTAATCAACGATGTTATTCAAGCTATGTTGCCATATTTGAACAACTCACAAGCAGAAAAATTGCAAGAAGTAATGCAACACACTCTTTTCGATTATAAGATATTGGAAAGTGAAAGCAAGGATAAGCAATCAGAACAGAATTTACTTGAGTTATTCCTTTCTGCAAAGCGGATTGAAGGTTGTTCTGAGAAATCCTTGAAATACTATGAAGTTACAATCAAAACAATGAGCATGAGTATAGGTAAAGAAGTTAAACATATACAAACAGATGATATACGTAGTTACTTAACTAATTATCAAATAAATAAAAAGTCAAGTCGAGTGACAATAGATAACATTAGAAGAATTTTATCTAGTTTTTTCTCTTGGCTAGAAGATGAAGATTATATTTTGAAAAGTCCAGTGAGAAGAATACATAAGGTCAAGACCATAAGTAACATTAAAAAAACTTATTCCGATGAAGATTTAGAGTTTATGCGCGATAACTGCTCTGAAATAAGAGATTTGGCAATGATTGATATGCTTGCTTCAACAGGGATGAGAGTTGGCGAGATGGTTCTTCTGAATAAAATTGATATAGATTTTAACGAGCGAGAATGTGTTGTATTTGGTAAAGGTGATAAAGAACGAGTTGTTTATTTCGATGCACGAACAAAAATACATTTAAAGGAATATCTTCAAAGCAGAAATGATAATAATCCAGCATTATTTGTATCACTAAAAGTTCCACATGAAAGACTAAAAATTGGTGGTATAGAAATAAGACTTCGCAACTTTGGAAAACAATTAGGAATTAACAAAGTTCATCCACATAAGTTCAGAAGAACACTTGCAACTATGGCAATAGATAAGGGAATGCCTATTGAGCAGTTACAACAGCTTTTAGGACATAGACGAATAGATACGACCTTGCAATATGCAATGGTCAAACAGAGCAATGTTAAAATTGCCCATAGAAAATACATTGGATAGAAAGGAAATGAGATAATGGCTCAGTGGAAAACATGTACTATTTCAGATATTGGAACAGTTGTGGGTGGGGCTACACCATCAACTAAAAAAGCAGAAAATTACGAGGGAGGTCAAATTGCTTGGATAACACCAAAAGATTTATCTACATTTAAGAGGAGATATATTAGCCGAGGGGAAAGAAATATAACAGAAATAGGACTTAACAGTTGCTCTACTCAATTAATGCCACCAAATACTGTGCTATTTTCATCAAGAGCACCTATTGGTTATGTGGCTATTGCTCAAAATGAAGTATGCACAAATCAAGGATTTAAGAGTATCATTCCAAATAAGGATATAGAACCATTATTTTTATTTTATCTTTTGAAATACAATAAAGATAAAATTGAGAATATGGGTAGTGGAACAACATTCAAAGAAGTATCTGGAAATACAATGAAAGGTATTGAAGTAAAAGTGCCTTGTTCGCTTAAAGAACAAAAAAGAATTGCTTCAATACTCGGTTTACTTGATGATAAAATTGAAGAAAATGAAAGGATAAACGATAATTTAGAACAGCAGGCACAAGTCATATTTAAAGATTGGTTTATTGATAATCCAAATAATCAAAATTGGGCAACAGGTACATTCTCTGAACTTATACAATCTACACTTAGTGGTGATTGGGGTAAAGAATTACCAACAAATAATAACATCAAAAAAGTTTATTGCATAAGAGGTGCAGACATACCAGAGGTAAAATCTGGAAATAAAGGCAAAATGCCAATTCGATATATCCTACCTAAGAATTACACTAATAAGAAACTTACAGCAGGAGATATTGTTGTTGAAATTTCTGGTGGAAGTCCAACACAATCAACAGGAAGATGTACAGCAATATCAGAATCATTACTTAATCGTTATGATAGTGGTATGGTTTGCACAAATTTTTGTCGTGCTTTAAAACCAATCGATGGATACAGTATGTTTATCTACTATTATTGGCAATATTTATATGATAAAGGAATCTTTTTCTCTTATGAAAATGGCACAACTGGTATTAAAAACCTTGATATTTCTGGTTTTCTTGAAACAGAACTAATTGTTATTCCACCAATTTTTGAAGTACAGAAATTTGATAAATATTGTCATGCTATTTTTGATCAAATATTTGCAAATGGAAAGCAAAGTGAAGTTCTTTCACAAATAAGGGATGCTTTGTTTCCAAAACTTATGTCTGGAGAACTTGATGTTTCCAATATTGACATTTAAACCACTAAATTATCATTGCTATCACATTACTTATATGATACAATATTATTATAAAATCATTGGAGGTGCAATATGGCTACATTACAAATTCGTATTGATGATACATTAAAGAAACAGGCTGATACATTATTTTCTAGTCTTGGATTAGATACATCCACAGCAATTCGCATTTTTTTAAATGCATCTATTGAAAATGCGGGAATTCCATTTTCAGTACAGCATAAGGCTATTCCTTATTCACTTCAAGAAGCCGTTTATGACAGTAGATTTCGTAGAAACCTTAATGGACCTTTTGATGATGCTGAGGATGCAGTTGCTTCTATGTTAGAGGATTAGCCCATGTATAAAATTGTTTACACTAACCGCATGAAAAAGGATACCAAATTAATGAAAAAACGAGGGAAAGATTTAAAAAAACTGGTTCATGTACTTTCATTGCTGGCAAGCGGTCAACCTTTGCCTATTCAATACAAAGATCACTCACTGACTGGTAACTTGCAAGATTTTAGAGAATGTCATATAGAATCTGATTGGTTACTTATATATCAAATTTATGAAGATACTCTTATTCTTTCAGCTACTGCAACTGGCAGTCATGCAGACTTGTTTTCCAAATAAAATATTATTAAGCTTTTGATAGATTCAAAAATGACTTTATTATTTCTTTGTTACATCGCAATCTAAATAACAATCAATTTTTAGGTTGCGGTGTTATGCTAAATTATCGTTTTTAATAATTTACATAATTAGGTATAACAATATATAATTTAGAAATAAAAGGAAGCATTTGTATGTTAAGACCAAAACCGATAAAAGTAAAACCACTTGAAAATTATCTTCTGTTAATATCTTTTAACAATGGTGAAAATAAAATTTTTGATGTGAAGCCAATGATTTCAGGTTCATGGTTTGGAGAATTGTGAGATAAGAGCATATTTGATACAGTAAAAATATCAGGTAATACAGTTGAGTGGGTAAATGGTCAAGATGTATGTCCAGATGATTTGTATTATTTAAGTATTCTCCAGTAAAACTTGAAAATAGATAAAAACTCTATTTTTCCAAGTGTTTGGAAACTGTTCATGAAAGGGTTCATAGTCGATGAACCACGATTTGAAAAAGTCATCCTTTTACTGAGAACAGAAGCAGATATTTTAGAATTACTTAAAACAATGGTCTTTCATTGTAACCGATTAACAAGTATAAATCTAGTAAATTATAAAAATTAATAGATGTATAAGTAACAGTTTAGACTTTTTTATTTTAATTATTATGGTGAAATTCGCTTTTCACAGAGCAGAACCGTCAACAGACGAGCGAAGGCAAGGAAGTATTCCATAAGAAGCCCCTTGGAAGACGTTGGTACTTAATGAACAGTTCCGCAAGGAGCGGAGCTGTGAATTTAGTACCGTTACGTCTGGAACGGAGCGGGAGCGCGGCTTCGATGGAATACTTCCTTGCCGCAGCGGAACTTCAGTCAAAATATGAAAATAACATTTTATCAAGTTTTTTCTAAGACTTATTTGCAACTATAAAAAGTATCTGCTATAATGGAAATTGTGATGTGATTATCAGCTTATTTTAATAAGTATACAGATAGCAGTTTTAAATGGACTAGATGATAGAAACAGATGAAAAGGATAGAATATTTTAGCGATGAACATTAGTGATCTTAAAGACGATAGACTATTGGCAAGGTAGGTCAAAAACGATGGATTATGGTAAAGCCAATAGAAGTGAAAATATTTTATAAGACAATAAAAAAGCAAGAAAAGAAATGAGAGGAGAGAGTAAAATGGATAATAAAATGGCATTTTTTGTTTTAGAGATTGAAATGACAAAACAAGAGAGTTTGATTAAAGAAGCATATCATAACCATCTAGTACATGTGAATCCAGAAGATGATCCAGAAGGATTTAAAAGACTGCGAGAAGCATATGAAGTGGCTTGTAATTATGCTAGAACGGAAGAAAAACAAGAAAAGGAAGATAAAGATACTCCTGTAGGTAGATGGATAAAAGAAATAGAACAAAGATATGCTTCTTTTCAAGCACGAATGGATGAGGAAGGATGGAAGAGAGTATTAAAAGATGAAATATGTTTAGACTTAGAAACCTCTTTGGAAGCTAAAAATGAATTATTAAAATTTTTAATGGATCATTTTCGGTTGAAAAGAGAAATATGGCAGCTAATTGATGAGAGATTTTTTATTTGTGATGAAAAACAAGAACTTTTAGAAACTTTTCCAAAAGATTTTATCGATTATATTATTTATCAATGTCAGACAGAGGAAGAAGCTTTTCCCTATGATTGGTTTGAGGGGGCAGATGATGCGGATTATGATGAGTTTTTATCCTATTATTACGAATTAGTGCGTCAGATAGATGGACAAGAGTATGAAAAGGCTGAGGAAACCATGCGTTATATGGATAACCTTTTGATAAATCATCCGCTTTTTACATTAGAAAAGGCGAGATTAGCACAAGTGAGAGGGGAAGGGGAAAAAGCATGTGATATTGTTTATTCTATTTTAGAAGAATATGAAACTAATTTGAGAATAAAGGCGTTTGGAGCACAGATTTTGTGGGAAAATAAAAAATATGAAGAAGCTGCGAAAGAATTTTTAGAAATAGTAGAAAAAATGCCAGATCATTATTTAGCGAACAAAAGATTAGGGCATTATTATTTGGAAAAGGGTGAATATGAAAAGGCAAAAAACTATACTTTAGTTTCGCTTCGCACAGGTTCTCAGGAAGAAGAACTATTAGAAGATATTGATAGAATAAATAAAGAATTAATCATTCAGCTTGAAGAAGAATGTAAAGAGCAGCCAGAAAATATAAAACGGCATTTAGATTTGTCATGGTGTTATCTTCAAACACAAAGGATAAAAGAGGGAATCGAATTATTAGAACATTTGGATATAGATGAGAAAAATCAGACAGAATATTGTAGTGTGACAGCTAAATTTTATTTTGTGGACGAACAATATGAAAAGGCTTTGGAATATGCGATAAAATGGAAAGAATGTATTGAAAGTGAAACTCCTGAAACAGAGGAAGAACAAAAAAGACAGCATGAGAGAATTTCTACCGCATATGAGATGGCGGCAGATGCTTGCCGAAAACTTTTAGAAATCAATGAAGATTCTTCATATTTGCAAAAGGCATTAGATTATATTGATAAAGCAATAGAACATGAATCAGATAATATGCAAAATTATATACAAAAGGCTAATATTTATAAAACAGTGAAAAAATATGAAAATGTAGTAGAAATTTGTAATTTAATAGAAGAAAAAGATCCAGATTATTTCTGGGCGTATATCTATCGGCAGGAAGCTTATGAAATGTTAGGAGAAGGTCAAGGCGTTATTGATGATTTTTATAAAGCTTATTATATTTATAAATATTATCCCGCTATGTATGAAAAGGCAGTGAAAGTATTTTTAGAAGCAGATCAGTGGGATTCTGCATCTTCTATTTTAGAGAGGGCAAAAGAAGCTTCTGTGATGAATACGAGGTTACAGTTAGATGAGTTGTCAGTGAAGAGAAGAAAGGCAGAGAATGTAAAAGATTGGGAGGCACTTTATAAAGAGTGTGTTGCTTTAAAAAAGGAGTTACAGAAAAACGAAGATACAAACCCAGAAGAATTAGCAGAGGCTTTTTATGAAACAGCGAGAAGTCTGCGTGGTCTGAATAAACAAGATGAGGCGTTAAAGGAGATTGAAGAGGCGATTCAGATAAAGCCAGATAATCAATATATTTGGATAAAAGCGAATATTTTGTTGACGAAAAAAGACTATGTGGGAGCATTACATCTATATAAGATCTGCGAAAAAGAATTTCCTGATAATGACTTAGTACTGGGAAATATCGCGTCTTGTTATCAGAATATGCCAAATGAAACAGAAAAAGCGATTACATATTTTAAGAAAGTATTAGAAGTCAATCCTAACAATCATATAGCAAATGGAGAACTGAGTGATATTTATTCTGAAATGTTTGGGGATACAGAAGATTTGAAATATTTTGAACTCGCTCTTCCGTATGCGAGCAGACAAATAGAGTTAGTTCCAGAGGCGTATTATTATATTGAGCGAGGGCTTTTATATATGGATGCCTGTAAATGGGAAGAGGCATTAGAAGATTTTGAAAAGGCAGCACAATTAGAACCAGATAATACCTATGCTTATAATAATATGGGGTGTGTGTATAAATATACAGGGAAGTATGAAAAAGCGCTGGAGGCTTTTCATAAAGCAGCAGAAGTGATGAAAGAAGATGAAACAATGCTTCCATTTGGAAATATAGGGGATACCTATGAGAGAATGGGAGAATATGAAAAAGCATTAGAAGCTTATTTAAAAAATGAAAAGCTTTTTCCTAAGAATAGAAAAGTTTATCGGGATTCTATGAATGTTTATTGTATGCTACAGCGCTTTGAAGAGGCACTTGAGAAATTAGAATTCGCTTATGAAAAAAATAGCTATGATTATTATAAGAAAAAGGGAGATATTTATAAAGAAAAAGGGGATTACCCAAAAGCTTTGAAAGCTTATAAAAAAGCAGCGCTGCGAAAAGGGAATGAAACAGATGGCTGGAACGATATTGGATATTTTTATCTAGAAGTGGAAAATAACACAAAGGCGGCATTAAAAGCATTTCAAAAGTCTCTTGGATTTGCACAAAAAGGTACTTCAGAGTATAAAGATGCCTGTGTGGCTTTAGTTACATGTTATCATTCTTTGAAAAGAGAAAAAGAAGCGAGAAAGTTTTTTAAGATATTTATAGAGTATTATGAGGAGAAATATGGAGGAGTAGAAAATTATATTAATGGGACATTGAAATATAAGATGGCAAGACTTTATACAATAGGAAAAACATTTTTAGATGCAGGCTATTTAGAAGAAGCAAAGAAATATTTTAATCAAATGAAGAAAACGGAAATCTGTAAGAGATGTAATTATAAAGGCTGTAAGGAGTATTATGGAGCGATGGCATTTCTTGCTGAAGAAAATGGAGAAGTGGAAAGTGCCATAAAGAATTTTAAAAAAGCATTAGAGATCGATCCGAATTGGGTAGACTGCAAAATAAGGTTGAAGAGGTTAGAGAGAAATTAAAAAAAGAGAGAGAAAGATTAAGAAATTTCGAGTTTGTGTTGGCGCTGCAATTACAAATTTGAAAATGAAATATGATTTTTATGATATAGCAGCGCAGAAATGAGGAGAAATATGATAATCGGAATTGATTTAGGAACAACAAATAGTTTAGCAGCGTATTTTACAGAAGATGGACCTAAAATTATCCCAAATCGTCTAGGAAAAAATTTAACACCTTCTGTGGTGAGTGTAGATGAAAATGATCAAATTTTTGTTGGAGAAACAGCGAAAGAGAGAAGTATTCTCTATCCAGATAAGAGCGCGAAAGTGTTTAAAAGGGATATGGGAAGCAATAAAAAATATAAATTAGGAAATAAAGAATTTACTGCAGAAGAATTATCTTCTTTTGTATTGAGATGTTTAAAAGAAGATGCACAAGTTTATCTGGGAGAAGAGGTGACTGAGGCAGTTATCAGTGTGCCAGCTTATTTTGATGATAAGAGAAGAAAAGCTACCAAGCGTGCTGGAGAATTAGCAGGACTTAAGGTGGAGAGAATTATCAGTGAACCTACGGCTGCGGCTATCGCTTATGGATTATATGAAAAGACAAAAAATACAAAATTTTTAGTATTTGATTTAGGTGGAGGGACATTTGATGTTTCTATTTTAGAGTTATTTCAAAATATCTTAGAAGTGAGGGCAGTAGCAGGCGATAATTATTTAGGCGGTGAAGATTTCACAGAAGTATTGGAAAAAATGTTTTTACAAGAGAATAAAATAGATACCGCTTCTTTAGATGAAAAGACAAAAGCACAGATTCGCAAACAGGCGGAGCTTTGTAAGTTGGGATTTTTGAAAGAAAATACTTCACAGATAAACTGTAATGTAAATGGACAGGCATTTTCTATGAGCATCAGTATAGAAAAATATGAAGAGGCATGTGAGGGGTTATTTGAAAAAATAAGAAAGCCTGTACAGAGGAGTTTGGCAGATGCTCATATTAAATTAGCAGATATCGATGTGGTGGTGTTGGTAGGAGGAGCGACAAAACTGCCAATTATAAAAAATTTCATCATTAAGTTGTTTAGAAAATTCCCAGATACTAATATTAATCCAGATGAAGCAGTAGCGTTGGGAGCTGCGATACAGGCTGCGATGAAGGAGAGAAATCAGGCAGTAAAAGAAGTTATTTTGACGGATGTGTGTTCTTTTACATTGGGAACAGAGGTATCTATTCCAAAGCCAAATGGAGAATATGAAGCTGGGCATTTCTGTCCTATTATTGAAAGAAATACTGTAATTCCTGCGAGCAGGACAGAAAAGTTTTATACTTTACGAGATGGGCAGACGAAATTAAATATTAATATATTACAAGGAGAAAGTCGTTTAGCAGCGAATAATTTGTTGCTCGGAGAGTTAGAAGTGGTAGTGCCTAAAAATAAAGCAGGAGCAGAGGGAGTAGAAGTTACTTATACTTATGATATTAATTCTATTTTAGAGGTAGAAGTGAAAGTACTTTCTACGGGGGAAGTTAAAAAACAGATTATTAAGAATCAGGACAATGATATGACAGAGGAAGAAATTGAAGAGAGAATGAAGGAATTATCCTATTTAAAAATACATCCAAGGGAACAAGAGGAGAATAAACTGCTTCTTTTACGCTGTGAGAGTTTATATGAAGAGAGTACCGGGGATATCAGAAGGATGATAGATTATGAAACGAGGAAGTTTGAAGAAGTATTGAATACTAGAGATAGAGGAAAGATAGAAGAAGCTAGAACAGCTCTTAAAAAGGTGTTACAGGAAATAGAAGAATATGAAGAATAAGGGTTAGATTAGAGAATGAGAGTGTTATTAGTACATTTTGAACAAAGGTTCGCGTAAGGCAAGGATGCCTATTCCAACGAAGCCGCGCTCTCGCTCCGTTCCAGACGTAGCGGTACTAAATT
>OFGK01001483.1_pt1 | contig 12399 bp, 7 predicted proteins | sample 1521771 | NCBI WGS metagenome assembly OFGK01 (sample SAMEA3504088, study PRJEB24116) | mouse gut metagenome | biome: mouse gut; feature: mouse-associated habitat; material: faeces | place: Denmark | collected 2011 | reverse complement strand
TGACTGCCGGATTGGAGGCTATGATGGATAGGCAGTCAAACAAAATCACAGCGGTATATTGCCGCCTCGCCCATTATGATGATGATATGGACAGGGCCACCGCCTGGAATCAAATGGATCAGCTAACCCGGTATGTTTCGGAACAGGAACTGGCAACCCCAGAACTGTTTTGTGATTGGGGCTTTAGTGGCCTTAATGACAAACGCCCGCAGTACCAACGCATGATCCGGGCGATAGAGGCCGGAACGGTTTCTGACCTCGTTGTGCAAGACTATTCCCGCCTGGGGCGCAACACTCAGATGTGCAGTAAATTTGTTGAGATTTTTCTGCCTCGGCATGGCGTCACATTCCATGCAGTTAAAGACAGCATCATTTACACTCCACAGGCGTTGAATGAGCTTGCGGCCCAGCGTGAAGCCATCTATGCTCTTTTCCAGCAGATGCGGCGGGAAAGGGGACGGCGATAATGGCGGCATACACAAAAAACCTTGCAGAAAAATGGACGGCCCTTTATGTCCGTCTCTCCCGCGACGATGAGAACGAGGGGGACAGCAACAGCATTGCCCACCAAATTGAAATCCTCACCAAATATTGCAAAGACCACGGGATAACCCGGCACAAGATTTACAAAGATGACGGATTTTCCGGCACGAATTTTAACCGACCCGGATTTAAGGAAATGCTTTCCGATATTGAGGCCGGACTGGTGGGGGCAGTCATTGTTAAGGATATGTCCCGGTTTGGCCGCAACTATCTGGAGGTGGGGCTATATACGGAAATCCGCTTTCCAGAATTGGGCGTTCGCTTTATCGCCGTCAATGACGGAGTGGACAGCGACGATCAGATGGGCAATGACTTTACCCCGTTCCGTAATATCATAAATGAGTGGTATGCAAAAGATACCAGCAAAAAGGTACGGGCGGTTTTCCGCAATAAAGGTATGTCTGGCCAGCGGCTGGGCGGCATTGTTCCGTATGGGTATATCAAAGACGAGACTGGACAACTCGTAATTGATGAGGAAACCGCCCCCATAGTCAAGTTAATTTTCCAGCTTTGTGTTGAGGGCAATGGCACCGGGAAGATTGCGAGAATACTCAAGGAACGTGAGATACCCACTCCTGGTACTATCATCTTCCAGAGGACAGGCCGGGCAGGGAGATACCACCCCGATAATCCTTGTTTATGGCGTGGTGAGACTATATCGGGCATTTTAGCGCAGGACGCCTATTTAGGACAGACAACGAATTTCAAGTATTCCAAGCCCTCATTCAAGAGCAAAAAAATCGCCCGTAATCCTCCCGAAAAACGTATGCTCTTTGAAAATACACATCCAGCAATTATTGACCCTGATACCTGGGAAATCGCGCAAAAAAACAGAGAGCAACGGAAACGGCCCATGAAGCAGGACGAGATCGGATTGTTTTCTGGATTGGTTATCTGCTCTGATTGTGGAAAGCGGTTATATCATAGTCGTGGAATTTCCACAGCGCATGAACGGGAGAATTACACTTGCGGTACTTACCGCCGCTTTAGCAACCGATGCACCGCACACTATATCCGCGTAGTAGTTTTAGAAGAACTTGTATTGCAAAACTTACAGCGGGTTGTGGCCTATGCGCGGGAGGACGAAGATGAGTTTGTCCGGCGCGTGATAGAAAACAAATTGGCTGTTCAGCGCACGGAACAGGAGCAATCCAAAAGAAAGCTGGAGAAGCAAAGGCGGCGTATTACGGAATTGGACGCAATTATACAGAGACTTTATGAGGACAATGTGACAGGTAAGCTGACAGACGAACGATTTGCCAAACTGTCCGCAGCCTATGAAGCGGAGCAGGCAGAATTGAAACAGTCCGTTGAAAGTCTGAGCGTCATTGTAGAGGCATCCGAAGCGCAGGCTGTCAATGTCAGAAGTTTTCTGAAAATTGTAAAGAAGTACACCGAGCCGACAGCGTTGACTCCCCAACTCCTGCATGAATTTGTGGACAAGATCGTTGTCCACGAAGCTGACAAGTCCAGCGGCCACCGCATCCAGCGGATTGACGTACACTACAACTTTATCGGGGAGGTTGATTTTTCCCCGGAATTTCGCAGGTAAAAGAAGTAACAGCATGGCGCTGTTGCACCAAACTGTTACTTCCCTCCGAAATATCAAAATGTTCTTTATGCGTGGAAAGCCTTGTAATTAGGGTATATGCCCGAACTGCCCGAACTGTATAAACCCTGTCATGCTTATCAACTGCGCACAATCAGTTGATAAATGATACATCATAATAGCCTATTCATTTGTCAATTCCCTAACTTATTATCAATCAAATGTTAATCAATACGTCTGCTATATCCACTCATTCAAAAATGCCACTTTCTCATATTCCTTACCTTTCCACCTTCATCACATCATCCTATTTACCCTATAATTTCAACCCATAAACACACTATGAATCAAAATCATTATGAATCCTATGAAATTTTGTTACACGAATTTTTGAATACCCCTTGAAATTTAATTGTCTTATCAAGTGTACATTCTATGTTGTCATTTTATTTATCCAACCTATTTTATTAACTAGCCTATTGCAGGTATCATATTATTTAATCAATTACCAATAAACACATTAACAGGTGAACGTTTCCCATTTTACAAACTTGTTTATATAAAGTATCAGCATTTTTAATCATTTCAAAATAAACATAAAAACAAGCCAGATGTTTTCACATCTGGCCTCAGCCTGTCGAAAAGAGGCCTGTCTGTCTTCATTACCAGACAGGCCACAAAGTTAATGAGGGATAAAATGTAGGAAGTGGCAGAGGAGGAGGGAGCAAAGCGTTTTCTGGTTTTCCACCTTGCCAGCTTTTTGAGGTTCATGGCAGCAAATTTGAGCCTCACCCAGTTGGAAACCTGGGCCAGACCACGGTAAAAGGTATAGCGCATGGCATGCTTTTCTTTCGCATCCGCAAAGACCCGTTCAATGGTTTCTTTGCGTTTGGCGTAAAGGTCCTTGTATTCCGGGGTGTATCTGGCGTCATCGGCCAGTTCCTCGTAGTCTTTCCAGATATGGCGCTGGACAGTCTTCACGCAGTTTTTCGAGCGGGTGCATAAATGGCGGGAGGGACATTGGGCACAGACTTTTGGGTCGCTGCGGTATTCACGGTATCCATCCCGGTTGGTGGTGCGGTAGGAAAGGATGTGGTATTCCGGGCAGATCACGCAGTCATAATATTCATCATAGACGAAAGACCACCAGGGATGTCCACCCTTCATCGTCATGGGCCGCTTGTAGGCTGTAGACAATACCCGGCCATCCCGGAATACCTTTTTGCAGATATGCGGGGTCTTGTAGGCAGCGTCCGCCACCACTGTCTCAACCTCTGGAAACGATTGAATCAATTTGTCGTAAACATCGTCAAACGCCACGCTGTCATGGACATTTCCGGGGGTGACCACTGCTTCCAATACGTAACCGTTCTTGTCACAGGCGGTATGGGCCTCATAAGCGAAGCACCGCTTGTGCTCCCCTTTGTGGAACATTCCACACTCCGGGTCTGTGGTGGATACCGTTACTGTTTTCTGCTTTTTTGCCACTTTCTTCCTCCGGGACTGCTTCTTTTTTGAGGTGTTGTCCCGTTTCTTCCCTCCAGCTTTGGGTGGTTCATCTTCAGCATCCAGTGGCTTTTTTCCATGAGCCTCCCGGTCCGCGTTCACTTCCGCCAGCAGTTCTTCCTGGTATCGTTTTGCTGCTGCCGGTACTTCCTGCTTGATTTTCTTGTTCAGATTTGCGCTTGCCTTGATGTGTGTCCCGTCTATAAATACTGCTGCTGGGGTCAGTGCTCCCGCACTGCCTGCCTCCTCCAATATCCATCGAAACACTGCCTCTATGGTCTCCGAAGTAAACCGGTGCCGGAAGTTGTAACTCACCGTGGAAAAATGGGGCAGCTCCTCGCTCAGCGTGTACCGCAGAAACCACCGGTATGCTACATCTGTCTGCGCTCTGCGCAGCGTTCCACGCAAAGAGGTATTCCCATCCAAATGCTGCAGCAATACGATTTTGAACAGCACCACTGGGTCGATGCTCCGCCGGCCCTCTTCTTCGCTGTACAACGGCTCCACGATCTTGTACAATTTCTCGAAATCTACCGCTGCATCCACCTGCCGCAATAGATGTCCGGGCGGCACCAGGCTTTCTGTGTCCACCATTTCTATGACCCCTCGCTCATTTTTCCCTCGCTCCAACATATCCCTCACCCCTTACTCCCTATTTTATCATCTTTACATGAAAAAGTCTGCCTCTTGGCAGACTTTTTCGACAAGCTGATAATCATGACCATCACTAATAATTGCACGCATATCTGGAGATGTGCGCTTTTGCCAGATAATAGAGGCTACAAAGGAATTCCTGCCAAACAGTTCATCGCAGAGGACTTTCATATATGCTTGTTCATCATCGTCAATGCTAATCCAAAGACTGCCGTTCTCAGACAAAAGCCGCCACAAAATCTCCAGACGAGGCCGGATCAACTGTAACCACTGGCTGTGCTCCAGATTATCGTCGTAATGCTCAAACGCAGAGCCAGTGTTGTAGGGCGGGTCGATGTAGATGCACTTCACCTGCCCGGCGTACTTGCTCTCCAGTGCCTTCAGCGCCAGGAGGTTGTCCCCGTGGATCAGCATATTTTCAGTGTCCGGGTCGGCGGCGGTGTTGGACAGTGCGGCGTTCTCGATCAGCAGGCGGGGCTCCACCAGAATGGGTTCATCCTTGCCGTACCAGGTCAGTTCCAGCTTATTGGCCATTGCGGTGTGCCTCCTGTTCTTTTTGTACCAAAAATGTAAGCTGGCTGTCTAAAATATATCTCAGGTCAGTTTCTGTGATTTCCTGCACAGGTTTTTGAACTGTTGACGGCAGAACGGATACTTTGGCATAAATATCGGGGTACTTGAGATTGTGTGACACAATTTTCTGATTTGCAGAGGACATATCAAGCGGGTGCTTTTGAAGCTCGTTCCATGTGTCAAGGATATCTTGTTCCAAAGGAGTGATAAACCGATTTTGTTTTAGTAGCTCGGTAATAAGACCATTGATGTCCATAGTACAGATTCCTCCTAAAGTAATGCAATTTTAACTTAAAATAGCATCGATATGGGAAAATGTCCAACAGAAAGGAAATATTCAGGCGAAACCGCCCACTACAAATACAAGAAGTCGATCTGAAAAAAACAGGCGCCACCTCATATTATATTTTCTGAGGTGGTGACTGTTTTTCGTCATTATTTACTGCCTATGCGTCGAAAAGGTATTCTTCGAGAGACTTTGCCAAATGCAACGGCAGGGGAAGCACAGTCGATTGGCTATATTGAATTGGAATATGCCGTAACGCATTGGTATAAAAAATCCAATTAGTAGCGTTGTCACCAGACTGAAGCTGTAAAGGATACAGTTCGATCATATCCTTTTCTGCAAATTGCTGTTGAGGCTGGTCGATTTTGGACATTTTAAAGCTGTTTGTATATCGAAAATCATTCGGCTTTTCATGAATGCCCCAATACACATCGTCATACTTGAAGATGCCCGAAGCGGAAGAAAACTGCAAACGGTCATCCGTAGATTGCGCACTCAGATTTGTGAAATAGTCTGGAACTTCCTGGTTGCTCCTGATTCGAATAATTCTCACTCCGGAATCTGTTAACGAAAGAGGGTAAGGATTTTTGGGCATTCCAACATTGATTTGAGATGGGCAGTATTCATCTGTCACAGTATATCCGTTAATTTCTTTATCCGAAATACCACTCCATACGGCACGAGTATTTCCGTCTGACTGAATAACGAACAGTACACCATCCTCTTTCATATGATAGCGGTTTTTCAGCTCTATCAGCTTTTGCTTTGCGGGGACACGACTTGCGTCAACACAGCGTTGTTCCAAATCATTTTCCCAGAAAAGCTTCGCCATTTCAAGGCAGGCCTCCCGATAAGAAACTGTTCGATTAGAGAACGCATCACAATGCACCTGAGTCTTTCCTTTTAATAAATCAACTGTAACATAGATGGGAAGAAAGCGTGCCTTATTCGAAATTCCATGAACTTGCGTACATAAATGCATACCAACACAGGGCGTATACGCCAAGGGTGGCAGTTTCTTTTGGAAATTCAGCAAGGTTACAATGCCTAACTGACGGTAGAGATCATATACCGCATTTTCAATCTTGTTTCGATTTATATCATTTTCAGGATTGATAAACTGCACGACTCGTCCAGTTCTGGCGAATGCATTTCGGAGAACTTTTTTGGGATCGCCTTTGATATATCGCTCTAGACCGGGCAAAACAAAAATACAGGCGGTGACCAAGTCGGCTTGTCCTAATTGCTCAACAATTTCCCCGCATCGCTGGATTTTAGTTTGCTTATCGTCATCAGGCATACCGTCAGCAAGGTTACCAATTTCTTTGTGTAGACACTGTATTTTTAAGCAGGACGATTCGGATTCAACGCCAAAATCTTGTTCGATCTTCGATTGAACAAGTCTCAAAAGATCCAACTGGTTAGGATCTTGCCAAAGGCCATAAATCTCAAATGTAATCCGGTCTGTATCAACACATTTGCTTGCCCAACTTCGAAAATCTTCAGGACTCTCATATTCTTGCGGAGACTTAAAGTATGAGAACTTTTGCCCGCTTAACATGACTCGCTTTGCTTCGGGTTGCTCACAAACCATATCGCCCAGCAAAACAGAAACAGATTTGTATAATGATGCTTTATCAACGACGGAAACGCCAGTTCCGATTTTTGAAGCCACGAACCCGGTCATGCCGTTTTTATAGGGAAGAAGAATTTTCTCTGTGTATATCTTGGGATCCCTCAAAATATCGTTAGCCGACGGCAATTGCTCATATCCCCAGATGTTGTAGCATTCTTTGTCTTGTACTTTCCAGTCAAGCTGTTTGCTGATATAGTCATATGCGATTGGCACCTGGCAGTACTTGCTATCCGAAACCTTAATGTGGGAACCAATGCTCTCAGAAAGAAATGGCGATCGTTCCTTGTTATAATTGTCAAGAATCCAGCGGCGAATGCTCATCTGGCACAGCAGCAAAGCCTTTCTTTGCGGAGGAGTTGTCTGAACCGATAAGTCGAACACAAACGAGTACTGATGATGGCTCTTGGAATCAATTATAGGATGACTGATCAACTGATTCTTAGCGGCGTAGCAAAGATGTAGCGTTCGCCCGCTTAAAACGATTTCCTGGCCCAGTAAGCGGTTGACCGCCAAAAGTGGAACCGCTTGATATGCTTCTTCGCACACAGTACCATCTTTGAGAGTAAGGCAGACTTCGGACGTAGCCTGAAGCGCCTTAAAATCATCGGTATTAATCATATCGCAAAAATCATTTGCAAGTTTTTTGACCAAAGGCAATGTTCGTGGAGCTGTCACATAAGTTGCCTTTACCCATACTTTAATAATACCGCATAGAGCCTGGATGTTTTTCTCCGAATACGCATAACAAGATGTAAGCCAATGTTCATCATGGCTATCTTTTTTCAGCGGTGACAGAGCAATGACACCCTCCATCCAGCTATCAACCAACTTTTTCAGCGCGTTAGTAGGAAGTCCATACTCGTCTTTGAACCGTGGATTATTTTTTCGTGCAAGATCCAACAAGGTTGCTTTCCAGGTTTGAGGAAACCCCAAATAGTAAAGCGTACAGGTCTGTCCCGGAGAGAGTTTATATGCCAGAGGATAGATTTTACTGTTCATATTGAATGTCCTTTCTGTAAGCTTTATAGAATGGCGCGTACAGTGTCTCGGCAATTTCTGCACTTTCTTTCTGCGTCATCAGCCTTTCTAAATATCTGCCCAATTCAGAAAGGCAATCGAAATCACCTTGTTTGCTTTCACGTCTACGGAATGCGCCGTCAATAAAATAGACATGCGGTTCGGGTTTTGTTACGTCAGTGACGCGCGCTAAACGACCGAAAATCTGAAGGATCAGAACGAATAGAGTGGCAACGACATCCTTGCGTTCTTCATTATCCAGTTCAGCCAGACCAAACGACTTGCTTTTACTCATTTTTGCCCACTGCTGAGCAGCAAATTGACGGATTCGTGTATTATATGCGAATAGTGATTCATGTGGAGCTCGCTTGCAATGGGATTCAATAAAGCCATTAAGTTTGCTGCCTTGCTGTTGGATATCATCGGGAATGGCCATGGGCCGCACCATAAAAAACACAGCGCAAAGTGCGGAGTGACCATATTCGTCGACAATGTTATGGCCACGCTCAATTGCCATTGCAGGAGCAATTAGGATTTCCTCACTCATTTTTGTAAACCGGCCAATCTCACCGCGCCGTATAATCCTTCGGTCATTTTGAGTGCTAATAGCATCAGAAATCATTCGACAAACATGTATGGAACAATTGGCTTTTCGCAAAGCGGCTTCCAGCGTTTGCTGCACTTCTTGTGCCTGGGCATAGCTATTGACAACCAGTAGGATTTTCCCGGCTTTTCGTTCATATTCTCTAATGATTAACTCAACCGTCTTTTGCGTAGCAAAGCGCAATTGTGCCAAACGTTGGTCATCTGCGGCGCCAGAGACTCGCTCTGGAAATCCTGACTCAAAGAAGCGTGTCTTCTCCAAAAAAGCACGTTTATCACTATCTGCCTCTAAGATATAGTTCACTGGTCGATTCACGTGGTATTCATACGATCCTTCCGCCCAACTTGAACCCGATAGCAGAACAACATGAGGACCGGCAGGTTTCCCGTGCGAATCTGTGCGCAAATAAGGTAGATCTTTCATCAGACTTCTTCCAAAAGCAAATTGACGGAACAGAATGATGTCTTCATCATCCGTCTTTTTTAGGCCGAACAAATTTCCACACAGTGCGGAGGGGAGGAAGTATTGCTGCTGACGGAATCGAGTCTGTAAGAATCCGAACAATTCATTTTGGCCATAAGATGTTTCATGGCTTGCCTCGTATGCATCACTGAGTCCGCGAATAAAATGGTCAAAGTATATTAGCCGCAAAATGAGTTTGATGTGGGCATCTTGAATGCGTTTTACTTTATCCTTTTTGGGCCGTGGAAAATCGGATCCAAGTTCATTCAGCCAGATGCGATACATTTGATTAAAAAAGGTTTCATCTGTGCTCTTGCAAGAACTCTCAAGCACTGCCCACAGGGTACTTTGACGGATATAATCTTCATCTTGTATATCGATCAAGTTATAAATGGCTTTATAGACGGAATAAGGAATTCCATATTCCGATTCTTCCCGATACATATCCTCCAAAAGGGTAAGGGCTGAGAATGGATCCCCATACGCAATTTTCTTCCATGTGCCCAACTCATGATGCAGAGATTTCACAAGGCAGCTGAGAACCGTTACACTCTGGCGCTGCATCTCATCGTATCTCTGCTCAGCCAGGTTTTCTTCTCTGCGTTTACTGCTCAGTCTCATATATGCACTACAATCTTCGGCGCACTCATGGATGTAGTTATTGAAGCTTGTTTCCGGCATAAAGAAGTGGTCAAGCGTCTTCTGAACTCTGTCACTCTCGTCAAAGACGACCAAGTCAAAATCGCGCATTGTCAGTTCCAAAAATGTTTCCCGCTGTTGCCCCACTCGGGATGCCGCAAATCCCGCAACCGTTGTAAGTACGACCGAAGCAGTATAGCATTCTCGGAGCATCCTTGTGCCCAAACACTGATTGAAATAAGGACACAGGTAATTTTTGTTTCCCTTTTTTAAAGAGTAGCACGGTTCTTTACCGAAGGCGATTGCCGCACTGTGCTGTGTATCCATACCATCAATTAGGCATACCGGTGTCAAGTATTGAGAAAACCCTGTAGATAAACAAGTTTCATTAGGTTGCGTAACTTGATTGATGTATTTCAACCTCTCGTTACGACCAATCAAAGGACTTACTGCAACGCCAAAAGCAGATAAATACTTTTGCAAATTCAAGACTTCGGCTACTGTATCAACAACAATTGCAATGCGATAACCATTTTGATGGCACCAAAAAGCCAAAACCTTAATCAGTGTTGATTTCCCCGCACCAACCATTCCCACAATATTAACGACTTCCCGGAGGGTAAGCTCTGTGCATGATTTAACTGAGCTGCCGACAATTTGCTTGAGGATATTGGTATTCAGAATCATATGGCAAGGATCACCGGGACAGATTTCGGCCATTTCTTTTGCGGCATTTAGAAGTTCGTCCAACGAGATAGTAATCGGTACTCTGCAACCCTTTTCCGGAGTGGTCGATTGAACTGGCGGCACATAATCGTTTTCAAATTTGACTTGAACTGTTTCTGTTTCTCCACTCTCGAGATTCGGATATGAATACTTGTATGTTCCTGCTTCGGCATAAGAAGGAGTTTTTGAATCTTCAAAACAATCTGGCCAGAAACGTATCCATTCTTTTTGGCGTTCCTCATATGGATAGGGATATGTTCCTTCCGTCTTGGAAAAAGACACTGTTCCATCGAGGTCTTCAAATGAAAAAGCACGAACTGCATGATACCTTGGTTCTCGATAATCTCTCAAATCATCCTGCCAGTATTTTTGAGAGCGATAATATCCCAGCGTGTGTCGAGCCTGTTGTAAAGTATGTTCCATGGTTATGCACTCTGTTGTACCGATAAGTTGATATTGGGTAAATAAAAGATATGCTTTTGTCGGATCAGAATCGGGTGCATTAAGAGCAAGCAAATGCAAAACCGCTTCAATTGCTGCAAAGCGGGAGAGAGGCATAGCTTCCTCTATCGTCTGAAACTGTGCCGAAAGAGGTGCATACCATAAATTTTTGTTATCCTTCACAACAAGAATCCTCCTTTCGCGTAATTTCGGCCTTCAATGATTGCAGAGTTACACACTTTACATTCTTTTGATTCTCCAGTATACGATTGACGATTGCGGTATAGTTTTGCTGGTTTACTGTGTATTCGCTGGGAATAACAAAATACCCCCTTGCATATTCACCGTCAGGGAATCCATTATCATTTTGAATTTTGGTGCGTAGTGCTATGGGGTTGCGATACGCCTTGGCATCGATTTCCCAAATCTCTCCATCAGAGAACTGAATTTCCACATCATAGCGATCCATCTGTGGCCACAATGCCCAGCGAATTTTCTTTCTCTCACAAAATGCTGCAATTTCAAGTTCCAGCTTTCCGGGAGAGGCAAAATAACGCATAATGCCTTTCTTCAACCGATAAAGATTGTTACTTGAAGTATCCAGTTTCATCTCATCTGTGAGTTCGGGAATAGTGTCTGTGCAGTGTGTCGAGTGACAACTATATCCGTATTTTCCGGGTGTCATGGTCCAGCCACAGTAAGGGCAACGATAACAATTTTCGGTAATTTCTTCGTAAGCAAACTGGAAGGCATCTCTTGCTGCTCGATTATCAGCCAGGTCAAGTGACATTGCTCGCCTGTCTTCAAGCGTAATGATCGGATTCTCGATAATATATCTTCGAACCTTGCAATAAGTTTCCTGATCTAAAGTGACCATTTTTTCATAAAGAAGCCGCTCATCCGTTCCGTCCATGATATCGCTGTCCTGTGTTTCTAAGAACTCATAACAATCAGCGCTGGGAGTGTACATATTTTCACTCCTTTGATACGCAAAGGCATCGTAGGCGTAAAAGGACTCTTCCGAAAGATTTAGCTTATCAATTACCCCTGGATTCCATTCATCAAACCATTCAAAAATAGACTTGGTAATAAAATGCTCAAGAAAGGAGGCTTCATCGGCATACTGTGTAGTGGTTTGGCAGCCTGCCCACTGGCTTGCTGCTAAGAACATATTTACCCCATGTTGTAATACCTTGCTGTATGGATATCGTGTTGGTTCCTTTTGTAGGAGCTGTTCTTTTTCGATTAGTCCCTTTGCAATCAGAGCGAATGTTTTCCTCATGAACGCCGCATCCATATAAAAGCCTCCTGTCTTGAAACAAAATAAAAACGACTCTCTTGGAATGTACAAGAGAGTCGTTGGAAAATACAATGTTTCCAAACATACATGCTACTAAACTGCAACTTTACATGTTGGATCCACATACTTTTTACTTTTCTCGTGTACGCATGCATTATATATCCAAAGTTTGGAGATTGTCAAGGGCGTATTTCATTTTCTTTATTCTTTGTTTTCTGCTACGCAATATTTGAACAAAAAATCCGAACTTCCCAGTACCATATTTCTCTGTTTGTGCTCTGTTTTCTGCCAATATGAGGAGGGCCATTCAGCTTCCTGGACGGCCCTCTTTGAGTACTATTCACTTACGCATAGAAGTTGACGCTGTTGGGTATTCCAACGAACATGTAGCAGTAGGTGATGCCGTTATACTGGGTCACGCCCACGCCGATGCAGTCGCATCTCGGGTCGATCATGGTCTGGA
>OFGK01001473.1_pt1 | contig 12467 bp, 14 predicted proteins | sample 1521771 | NCBI WGS metagenome assembly OFGK01 (sample SAMEA3504088, study PRJEB24116) | mouse gut metagenome | biome: mouse gut; feature: mouse-associated habitat; material: faeces | place: Denmark | collected 2011 | reverse complement strand
TTTTCTTTCTGTTATGCGTACTATTCAATGTTATTAATGTATGGATGGAGGAGGGGGTTTTTCGCGGTCTGTTTCTGAAAACGCTCTCTGAAACAAAGCCATTTATGCAAGCAAATTATATTGCCGCATTTCTATTTGGCGTTTGGCACATTGTAATGCCAATCAGAAGCTATATAAATGGCGAAATGTCATTTGCGGCAATGCTTCTAATGGGTATCGGTTACATGATTCTTGCCGGGATTATGGGAATCAAATGGGGGCTTCTTTACCGTATAACAGGAAATCTATGGGCAGGGCTTGGCGGCCATTTATTCAATAATACCGTTGCTACAAACATGCTGCATGTCGTTTCGCTAAATGGCGCAGACGAATTACAAATTGTCCGGATCATGGCTGCACAAATTATTTCCTTTGCATTTGTGTTGGTAATTTATTATTACAAAAACAGAAAAGGAAATAGATAGAAGTCTGGGGGAGTGCTTTGAAAAAGCGAGAGTTTATTTATATAGCAGTTTTGGCTTGATCATTGCGTTTATGGATATAACAGGTATTCCAAGTGTACTTTTTATCAATATGGTTGTAGGAGCAATTTTGGGAGCGGTTGCGTTTTATCAGGGGTGGTTAGGATGATTTTTTATTTACATAAATGCAGATTGAACGATAAGGAGGCAATAGAATATGGAACTTGTAAAACTGACACGCGAAAATATTGATAAAGAACACATCTGCTGTGCAATCTCCAATAACAAGGATATTCAGGTCATGTCTAAAAAGAACTGACTGAAAGACAGGATGGACGAAGAGCTTGTATTTTTAAAAGGCGATGTCCAGGGGAAATGCTTCATTGTTGATAAAATTTTAGCGGATAAAGGAGTGTGAAAAATGATTTACTTAGTGAGACCAACAGAAGAACGGAAAGAACAGGCAATCGAATTCAGACAGGAATTTTTTGATCATGGGGAATTCGTCATTAACGGAAGTGAACTATTTGATAAAACGGAGGATTATATAGAATGGTGCAGGTCCATAGACGCAAACACGAAAGAGGAAACGGTGAATCCGAATTGGGTCATAACAGACACATTCTTTGCTGTTGATGATCAGGATAGAATTGTGGGCATCATTGACTTAAGGCATATGCTGAACGATTTTCTGAAAGATCTCGGCCATTGCGGTTATAGCGTCCGTCCATCAGAAAGAAGAAAGGGCTTTGCCACGGAAATGCTGCGGCAATTATTAGGGGTTGCCAAAAAGGCGGGGATGGACGAACTGTATCTTTCTGTGGAAAAGAAGAATGAACCTTCGGTAAAAACAATCATCCGGAATGGCGGAGTCTATGAGCGCAGCTTTGAAATTGATGGAGAACAGGCGGATATTTATAGAATCGCTCTGTCGGAATAGCCATACTGGTACAATAAATACGACAGAGCCTCAAGCAGCATGGAGAGAAAAATGATAGGATTAAAAAGAGGATGCGTAAAGCTTTTGTCCCATCAAGAGGAATGAAATGGGACAGAATGGAATAACTATATCAATTTTCGGGATTATCTGAACTGCCATTCTGATAAAGCAATGATATACGATGCCTATAAGAAAAAACTGGCGTTACAATTTCCAGGCGACCGAAGAAGCTATACGGAAGACAAGCAGGAATTCATAGAATGCCTGTTGAAAGAAGCGTATGTATCTGGCGGACGCTTCGGAGATGGAGAAGGAGCGGGAACGGCTGGAAGCAAGGAACCGGGAAATCCGGCAGTATGCCACGATACAGGAATTGGACGAGGGTATCTTTGTTCTTCGTTCATTTTTATTCCACTAATTCCGATTTACAGCAACAGTTTATCCACCTGCCAGATTATTTCTTGCTCAGATATATCATATGGCATTGGGTCAATATCTTCAAAGCAGCAATTTGAAGCATTAGAATGATTATCCGTCCACTCTAATACCCAAAAGTCTGTTAATAAAGATACTTTGAAAAATTCGCCATTCATTGTCCAGCAAATACCTGACGGGTATAATTCTAATTGCTTTGCTCCAAGTTCACGGAACCTATTTTCAGCAACTGCTTTTATATCTGCTTTTTTCATAAGCAACACCTTCCACAACTTACGATTATCCTTGCTTTTTCATAAGTCGATGTTTGAATGCCCTAATCCTTGCGCCATAGCGGCTGGAATATAACAAACCCACTAAAAGCATTCCGACTGCAAATCCCTGTACAATATCCAATCCTATCACAACTGTTGGGTTATTATAAAGGCTTGTGTCTTTCATAATGATATAGGCTAATACGAAAAGCAATGCTATTCCATTACATATGCGTACACGCCTATTGCAGTGTTCCGCTTCTGTATTTGTATAATCTGCTGCCCGCAATACAGTTTCTTTCATTTCTTCATCCATATTCCCGCTTTTCCTTTCTCCATTTAGGATTTCCCGCAGGCCGACTTCATAATAATCTGATAGTTCAATCAAAATATCTAAGTCTGGCATATTGTTGCCGTTTTCCCAACGGGATATTGTTCTGTTTGATACATGAAATTTTTCCGCAATTTGTTCTTGGGTAAGTCCTTTTTGCTTACGGAGTTCTTTTAAGAATTTTCCAATTTTTTCTTGATTCATTATTTTCCTCCTTTCAGAAAAATCCTATCAGAACTGCCTGATAAAGAACAGGACACAAAGCGGGAAATGCCTTACTTTACTACCCGACAAGGTGTGTCTGCCACTAATGATTCGTGCATTTTCATTTACCGCCGGATTTGAAGTTATCGAACTGAATATCTGCGGGTATATAATTACCGAATTGTCATTTTTTGTGCAGATAAAATATATTAACCGTTTTATAACTATTACTATTTTTCATAAATACATAAGCACTGACCGTCATCCGTATATGCTGCAAATTTATCAAATCGCGGAGTAACAATATAAAAATCCTCCAACAATCCATCAACTTCATTAAGTACATCAGTTATAGTATCTATACATCCTTCATAAACCCAACCATCAGAAAGAATTAAATAAACCTTTCTATTCCAATCATAAGATAACCGTTCTTTTATTTTTGCAGGCATACCTTCCCAACCAATCGTTTCACTAACACAATCTATCTCTTTCAGTTCCTGCCTAAAATGCAGCCAGCAATAACTTAGTTCAACTTTTGGGTACTCCGGATTCTCTGTTTCATTTGTATCCCTAATCAAATCTCTTATTGCAAACGCTTTTTCTTTCAATTTTAAGGAAACGCTTTCATCAGCGTTTCCTTAAATGGAACATATTATTTGGGGTCAGCTTCCTCGTTGAGGGGCTTATAGTTGCTGTCCATGTAGTTCTTTTTCCCGAAGGGAACGTAATTTTCATCCAATAAAATCAAGTTTCCGTTTCCCAAATCAGGGAACTGCCGCGCAACCTCCTTGAGCACTTCCCATTCGTTTCTGGTATTTTCTTTGTTGTCTTCCTCCACTTGTCTTAGCGCTTCTTGAATAGACTGCTGATCTGCCGTTCCCCAATAGAGAGGATGGGGCTGGAAGGAAGAATGGTAATCGCCGCCCTCATAGCAGAAAAAACAGGAGCAGGGGATTTTTTCAAATAGAATTTTTTGCGCCCCGTCAAGCTCCTTCACCTCCAGACAGTAGCACCCATTTACGGTTGCCGCACCATCCCGTGCGGTCATGTTTGCGATTGCCATGATAGTAAGGGGTTCCGTTTTCACGATCATGCCAGGAACCAAAAGCCCTTCCTCGTACATTTCCCGTAAATATTCGTCAGAAAATTTTCCGACAGCCCGCCATAGGAAAAACAATGCAAGAAGGAAACAGATAACGGCGGGAATCCAGCTTTTAAACAAAGAAATTCCTGCCATGCACAGGAAGCACACGCAGATTATCGCGGAGCTTCTCCGCTTTTTGACGACGGCTTTTATTATTTCATCCTTCTGCCGTATCCGGCTCACATCTGCATGGATGCCGGATTTTACACTTGCCTCAAATTGTGAATAATCGACCATTTTTTCCTCCATTTCTTACGTTTCTGTAGATTGCTAATATTTTTTATAGATATATTCAGTAAAAATCCGATAAGAACAATATACAATCCAGACCACCCAGGTTATCTCCCACTTGTGTGATATTACAGAGATCATCAAATAAAGAACAGCAACGGTAATAGCAATAATCCAATTCGCTGTTTTTTTCTTCCTGGTTATTTCATTAGCTGATACTTTTACAACATCTGACAACAGACTTTCATATTCGTTATCAACGCTGTTTTCTGTTCTTTCGCCTTTGAATAATTCTGCTATGGTAATCCCCAGGGATGCAGCTAATGGTTCAATAAGAGATACATCTGGAAATTTTTCACCTTCTTTCTGATTTTATAATATCGCGAGAAACGCAATATTCAAGAAACGCTCCTTTGAAATGTGGAACGCTGCATAATTATCTTAAATATTAAATCTTTTTATACCCATTATTATCTATTGCCAAAATAATTTTATTTCTCCCAGTACAACTTCTCATTTGTTGTTGTGTTCAGTTTAGCATATTTATAGAACATTTACAAGATTCCGTGTATGAAAAGCAAAAAGAATGAATTCTTCACTTGACAATGTGGCATAGAGCTTATGAGCCAAGATGAGATTGCAGTCATGGACGGGGTAAGTGCATCATGCAGCTTAGAGTGGTGCTCCCCATAGGCGCGAACTTAAGAAAAAATTGCACAAAAAACCAGTAAAATTAAGAGAAAAGATAAAATTTTATATTTTATTATCTTGAAAAAATATTCTATAAAATAGCTACTTTTACGTTCTATTAGAAAAATTATCCAAAAATTTACAGTGCCTATTTTTCCTTGAATTTTCAGCATTTTTCCTATACATTTTTCTTAAGTTCGCACTTATGGGGTTAGGCACAAGTTCAGGATCTCCCCACGATCCTTGATAACAAGGTGAAGTTTGAAGCCATAAAACCATCCCATGGAGCTTTTTCCCTTTCTTGCAATTCCCTGAAAAACTTTGTGCTGCTGTATCCGATGGCTGTCACATACATCCAGCGTTGTAGAATCTACAAAATTAATTTCTGTACAGGTGCCTTGGAGCAAAGGAATTGTACAAACAGGGACAGTGGAAGCGCAGCATAAGACATAAGCTCTACAAAGCGATTATAGCTGACAAGCTTGGGGAAGAACTTATGGTATTCTTTTTGAATAAGTTTTGTATCATACCATTTAAATGTCCGATAGCCAGACAAGTGAAAGAAGACGCAGATTGTCATGACCTCGCTTAAGGAAAGCTCGGAAGGAAGCTCAAAGGATGTTTTTTACTCATTCGGCGGTATCAGAGAATGCTCAAAATATTTTTTTAATTCTTTGCAGAAGTTGTCAATGTCATAAAAAACTGATATAATGATTTCGTCCATAAGTTTATTCTCCTTTGATATTTTGGGGTTTGGCGATTTCATTATATCAGAGAATTCGGCTTATGGACATTTTTTTTCATCGAATTCACGTTAAATTAAATTTAAGAAAAAATAATTTGTTTTTTACCTATAGAGAAGAGGAGCGAAATTATCATGGCAAAAACTACAACCTGCCGAAATCCGAGGATTCCAGACAGACCCAATGTCCGCCGAAAAAGAGAAAGCAATCCGAGAAGCATTGAAATATTTTGGGACGATCTAACATTCGTATTTTGGAGGTTTCTTATGGATAGATTGAAGAATTCTTGTGAGTTTAACATGGATATTGCTTGTGTGGAGATGAAATTTGAAATTTGCAAATGGCAACATGATTGCGATTGATACCATCGCCGTGGAGAATGAGGTTGCCAATAATCTGTATCAGCGGTTTGAATTATCTGATCTACAATGACCTGATTGGATATGCTGACTTGATACTGAACGGAGATCCCGAAACTTATTTGAAATCTGTAACTGAATATAAACCCTTAGATTAAAATTTAGCCCTCTGCTTTATCACTGGCAGAGGGCTGTTTTGCGTTGTTGACAATTATTAAGTATCACTTAATTGCTCCACAATGCTGTATTTGGCAGCGTGGTAATATATAACATAGGGAATCAGCCATCCAAGCAGAGCAAAAATCGGCATGGCAATTATAACAGGAATGATTGTAAACTTTGCACTGAAGAACCAGAACATATTCGCCATAAGATTACCAATCAAAGGATTTATCACAAATGAGAGGACTAATGCGCTCAGAGCAGAACTGAGTGCGTAGAATAGTCCTTCATAAACCAACATAGCTTTTAACTGTTTGTTGGTCATACCTACCGCCTGTAAAACGGCAAACTCTCTCTTTCGGGAAAGAATACCCGTCATAATGGCATTGAAGAAATTCAGAATACCCACAAGCCCAATGATGGCACAGAGCAATCCGCCCAACAGCAGGAACATATTCTGAAAGTTTTCAAATTCGGCTCGGAGCATCGCTTTGCTTTCATACATTAATCCGGACAAATCGTCAGCAGTCAAATCAGTAAGATAATTTTCCGCAGATGCTTCGCTTATTTCATCAGAGGTATCGAACAGATAAAACATCGGGATACATTCATGTTGACTGTCCTTATTGAGCTTTTCGATGGGAAGCACAAAACTATAGCCTGTTGTATAATAACGGAAACTCATGGAGCGTAGTACTTTGACATAAGCGCAAACTGTATAATCTACATCATGGCTGGCAGAAAGCTGAAACTTCATATATTCCACAGGCGTATTTTCATCGCAAAGATTTCCAGTACGGCTGTCGATGTAAGTACCTTCATCAATATAGGTTATGGTTTGAACTGAACCTACAGGCGGGTAAAAATCAAGATTATTCACATTGCCGTAATCATCTGTAAGAACTACTACAGCGATAGCATTTGTATCTTCTTGGAACAGAGGAGATATGTCACCCTCTACCACAGTCAGTTTGTCAAACAGAGCTTCATCTAAGCCTTCAATCAATGCACTCTGACCCACAAGATCATCACGGCGATTTTGCTGTTCCAATATGGCTTTCGCTTTTTCTTCGGAAGTATAGTGCCTCATGTCCTGCAACCAGTGTTCCTCACTCATCCAGCCATACGGCAAATAGCCCGTCAGCTTGTAACCACAACCGGAAAGAGACGGAGAAATAGTTGCTTCGATTTGCTCAATTTGTTCCTGCGAAATATAATTATTGGACTGATTATAGCGGAAATAGTCCGTAGAGCTTACAATAAAGTCCGCACAGGTCAGATTTGATAGATACTTTTCCATATCGAAGCCCCCAGTAAAAGTGACTAAAATATTGAGAAGTACCACAGAAAGCGAAAGAGAAATAACCACAAGAACAGTTTTTCTTTTATTTCGACCCAAATTAGCAAAAGCCATTTGATGTACTTTTGCACCACGGGTGGTGCGGTGTTTCCTTTTGCTTTTTACAACTTCCGTGTATTTTGTTGCTTCCACCGGAGAAACTTTTGAAGCAATCTTACCCGGACGGGAGCAGGACAGCAAAACTGTAATTAGCGCAAACAGAGTGGACGCAAGGAAAATTAACGGTGAAGTGCTGACAGTAGAAACCCCAACACCAAGATTGGTTCGTGCCATTACTACAGGAGTCAGAGATGCACCGACACCATATCCTAACAATAATCCAAGCGGAATGCCCACAAAGCACAGAAACAGTGCCTGCTGGTGTATAATACGGCGAAGCTGCCGAGGCGTGACACCTATGGTTTTCAGCAAGCCGTAGAATCGAATATCCCCGGTAACGGAAATCTGAAATATATTGTAGATAATCAGATAGCCTGTGAAGATTACTAACGAAAGGAAAGCGATAATTGCAATAAGTGTTGTTGCATCCATGCTTTCGCCAAGCTGAGAAGAAGTGTAGCCCCAGTTTACACCGATACGTACAAGCTCTCCTTCATCCGTTTCATCCCAAGAATACCCTAAGTCCAGATCTACCTGTTCCATCTGACCACGGATGTTCATACTAGATGTCATCATTACATTTAAGTCAATATGGAACGGTTCTATTCCCTTAGACATAGCTTCAACTTCTGTTTCTTTTGCGTATTCTTCGCTGATATTGATATAGTGAACGGAACTTATATCATCATATTCCCACCAACCTACCAAAGTAAATGTATCGGTTTTCTCATAAGGCATTTCAGATAAAGTGCCAACCGTATAGGTCAGTTCAATTTCTGCGCCTAATTCTGCTTCAACACCTAATAGTTTCAAGGCATGGGTGTCCATGGTGATTTCATTTCTTCCTTGTGGTTTATGTCCTGTGGTGGGTTCTGCAAAACTCCATTCAGTGCAGTTGTCATCCATAAAACTAACTTCGGCAGGGGTTTTTACGAAAACCCCACTGTCCAAATAACCAATGGATGTACGTTTGCCGACAGCTTTTACATTTGCATGAGCAGATATGTTCTGAATCTGTTCTTCTGTCACTTCCTTAAAAGTTCCGTGGCAGTAACCACCGACCTGACGGAAAGTGTACATTTCATAGTTGGAATTTATGGACATTACTATGGTAAACAGAGAGGTAAATAGTAACGCAGTCAGGGCAATGGCAATAATTGCAATGATGTTACGCTTACGGGATGCCCATAAAGAACGCCAACTTAACTTCCTGATACATTTTCTATTTTTGACATTCATTTTTGCCACCTCCCGTTAATTCTGAGAAACGATCCGTCCATCTTCGATACGGATAATGCGGTCTGCCATCTGAGCAATTTCTTCGTTATGTGTAATCATTACGATTGTCTGTGCGAACTTTTGACTGGTAACTTTCAAAAGGCTCAACACATCCTGACTGGTCTTGGAGTCCAGATTGCCTGTCGGTTCGTCAGCCAGAATGATAGCTGGAGCTGCCGCCAATGCACGGGCGATTGCTACACGCTGCTGTTGACCACCAGAAAGCTGATTGGGTAGGGCATCCAGACGTTCATCCAGTCCAAGAGTCTGCACGATTTGTTGTGCAAATTCTTTGTTGACCTTACCTCCGTCCAGCTCAATGGGGAGAACGATATTTTCATACACATTCAGCACTGGAACAAGATTGTATGCTTGGAATACAAAGCCGATTTTTCTGCGGCGAAAGATAGTAAGAGCTTCATCCTTTAAGGAAAATATTTCTTGCCCATCAACTATAACTGTGCCGTCAGAAGGGCGATCCAGACCGCCAAGCATATGCAGCAACGTAGACTTTCCGGAGCCAGATGTGCCAACAATCGCCACAAATTCGCCTTTCTCTACACTTAAATCAACTCCATCTAGTGCATGAACCGCATTGTTACCAGAGCCATAAATCTTTTTCAGGTTTTTTGCCTGTAAAATCTCCATAACGAGTACCTCCATGAAAAAATCTGTATGTATACAAAGAAATCATCCTTTGATACATACAGATTATCGCATAGGATGCTTTCCACATTCTTTCCGGCGGGAAATGAATTCTAACAGTTTTGAAAGAATTGTTGTTACTTAGGCAAGAATATGGAAAAAGTGCTTCCTTTTCCAGGAACGGAAGTAACCTTGATATAGCCGCCCTCATCGGATATGATTTGACGTGCTAAATACAGCCCGATTCCCACACCTTCCTGTTCCGGCACAACCTTTGAACGATAAAAACGAGTAAATATCTTTGATTGCTCACTTTCCGAGATACCTGTACCAGTATCTGATATATCAATCCTTGCAAACATTTCATAGTTTACAGCAGAAATAGTAATTGTGCCATACTCCGTATATTTGATAGCATTGTCTATAATATTAGCCAGCGCTTCTGCTGTCCATTTAGAGTCAAAGATAGCAGAAATATCTGTGTCATGCAAATGCAAAGACAATTCTTTTTCAGCAGCTTTGGCAGCATATTGTTCTGCAATGCCTTGAAGCAGTGGCTGTAACGCTGTGAGCTGTGGCGAAAGTGAAATAATTCCGTTCTCCAGCCGGGACAGCTTTACAAGTGAGTCGATCAAAAAACGCAGCTTTTCTGATTGCTTGTATATCGCATCTACATTTGCCTTTACCGATGCCAGAAGATCTTCTTCCATCAGAAGTTCACTATATATCAGCAGGTTTGCAATCGGCGTTTTTGTTTGATGTGAAATATCTGCGATCAGGGATTTAATTCTATCCTTTTCCTGCGCTACATTTTGAGAAGAAGTTTCTGCTGCGGAAAGATAGTGGGCAAACTTTGTTTCCAAAGCAGATAGCTTACTTTCATCAAAAGTGCTTTCAGAAAATGAGCCATCCATTGCAGTATCCAACATATTTTCGATTGTTTCCATTGTTTTTCTGGTTTTCCTTTGATTCCACAATACAATAACTGCTGTAGCCAGAAAACACAGCAGTATGATAGCAATTCCCATCTCATTCATCTTTTTTTACCCAGCTATAACCGATTCCATAGACAGTCTTGATATATTCCTGTGCGCAAAGTTTATCCCTCAGACGCTTAATCGTAACAGACAGGGCGTTTTCATCAACATATTCTGCGCTGTCTGTCCAGATTCGGTCTACAAGGTTTCCACGGGTCATTGTTCTACCACGGTTTTCAACAAGCAAATGTAGCAATTTTTGTTCCGTTTTACTCAATTCAACCTTAGTATTCCCCACGCAAAAGATCATAGCCCCAAAATCAAAGCAAAAATGATCTATATGAATTGGTGTGTGTTTATGAATTGACATTTGCTTTCGCAGTTGGGTATTCACCCTTGCACGTAAAACTGAAAGAGAAAAGGGCTTGGTAATATAATCGTCTGCACCTCGTTCCAGTCCATCTACAATATCCATATCCGTATCATTAGCAGTCAGCAGAATTACAGGCATATCTGGTGTTTTTTCTTTGATTTCATGCAGTAAATCAAGCCCACTGCCATCAGGCAGATTTATATCTAATAGGATCAAAGATACACTGCTACAAAGTAGTTGTTCCTTCGCCATTTTCAGGTCTTGGCAGGAAATAATCTGCCGATTATCTGCTTTCAGTGCCTTACTCAACCCCTGATTCAAGCCTATATCATCTTCAATTATCAATAATTGTTCCATGTATTTCACTCCCTTGTTATTCAAATGCCACCATCGTTTCCTTTGGCAACTTTTCATTCTCGCAGTTCAGAAGATGGACTATCACTTTATTTGCAAAGCGGTTTGTTTTCATGGTATTCCAATCGGCAAGTCGGTGGTACTGATTGGCTTGTTTGCAAGTGAAATTTATAAAAGTTCCATATTTATGGATTTATTGGTAAATCCATAATCAGAGTAGATTTTATAGGCAGTTTTATTCTTTGCGTTTACCTGCAATTCAATTCCATCATACCCTCTTTCATTTTTTAAATTTTTGAGGAAATCAAAAAATGCGTGTCCGATTCCTTTTCCACGATACTTCTCGTCTACAGCCATAGAATCCACAAAAATAATATTCCTTGTCACCTGATTTGGATTTTCTATATGCTGGTATATGATAAATAAAACTCCAGCTACATTTCCATCATATTCTGCAACGAAGAAAGTCCTTTCATTTATTGCTTGTTTATATATTTCTAAAGGTAATACCGTTTCGTTGTATTTGTAAATGTCCGGTCGCCAATCAATATGCATTTGCTGAACCTGCTTCATGATTGTTTCTATGGTTTGATATTCGTCTGGTTCTGCATTTCTGATATGAATTTTCATTATAATTCGTTTTAACCTCCAATTTTCTTATTGATAACTTTTCGATAAACCGGAATTTGTAATATTAAAAATTATTTTGATATACTTTCAAGAATTGAAATATCATGCTTGTCTTTGTCCCTCAATTCATAACCTGAATGAAAAAGTTTTTGCCCCTTTACAGATATACATGGAATTGTCTTTCCCTTAAAAACAGCATTTCCAAAGAAGTCTTTGTCAAATTTGTACCAACCACCCTCTAAATCTGCTTGTTTTGAAGTACCATCCTCATTCAAAACAAATGGATGTATATCTAAATATCCATATTTTTCACTATATAGCTCAATTCTAACAGGTTTCCAATCAGTTTCTACTTCATATCCATATTCTAAAAGTATATTTAACAATTTTTCTGTATGTTGAGCATCAAAATTTATATCAATATCTCTATGAACGCGTGTTTGCTTCCCTGCCAATATATCAACGTCCCAGCCACCATCAATCCAATATATTATACCTGCATTTTCTAGTAAATTGATAATAGTTATTAAATCTTCTACTGTTGTCATTTCTTTTCTGTTCATGCAATCTTTCCCTTACAACTTCCGATTGTAATTTGATGATTTTTAAGGGAAATATTAGTCATTATATTTTGTTATTAAAATTTCCGCCAACCCTTGAAAACACTAAATTTATCGCAGGTGAACTTTCCCTTAAAGTTTCCCTTGTGTTATATCTTCCCACAAGGCATTACGAACCCTGATAAGGGAAAAAATGAGGGAAACAAAATCACATAAAACATTATAACACAAAAC
>OFGK01001467.1_pt1 | contig 12500 bp, 7 predicted proteins | sample 1521771 | NCBI WGS metagenome assembly OFGK01 (sample SAMEA3504088, study PRJEB24116) | mouse gut metagenome | biome: mouse gut; feature: mouse-associated habitat; material: faeces | place: Denmark | collected 2011 | reverse complement strand
AGTACCGCTACGTCTGGAACGGAGCGAAAGCGCGGCTTCGTTGGAATAGTTCCTTATCTTAAGCGGAACTTCATTTCTTCTCTACCCTAAACTACAAACCTAAAAAAATATACCTCTAATTCTTATTCTCCCCTACAATCAACATTCTAGAAACATACATTTTTTCTGATTCCTTCGGCATAACTAATTTCCCTGATTCCACTAAAGCCTTAACTGCATAAAGAACCATCCAACTATCAGAAGTTTTAAATATATTCTGTACAAAATATTCCTGCTGTTTCTTTACATTTTTGGGCACTGTTTTTAATAGATTTCTTTTATACTCTTCAATTTTCTTCTCATTTTTACAATAAACTTCTTCTTTTATACATTTCGCTTTTGCAAGAAGCTCATCTCTTACACTTCCCATTTTCAAAACAGGCATTGTAAATTCATATTTCCCTTTTTTATCTTTCCTAATATACCCCTTTTGAATTAATGTTGCATACTCTTCTGAATGTAAATTATCTCCCTGATAAAAATGAATTAAACTATTTAATTCCCCAGCTATATTAAGACCTCCATAATGCTCTATAACCCTATGTTCTGTCCATGCACCATCTAAAAGCCATAATATCGCAAAACAATTCTCTAATTTCTGTCCATTCCAGCATGGTCCAACAAATTTATCCATTCCTATTTCTGCATAATATTCGCTCATAGATTCATTTTTGACAACCGCTTGAATAATATTTTGTCCTCCATCTGCTCGGATATCCGCTGCCTCTTCAAACAAAATTTTCTTTTCATCTGGATTTTCTTCCCATGTCATCAGATAGAAAATCAATGACCATAAAATCATATTCCTATCCTTTATCCCAATAATTGAATCACTAGATAAACAACCACTTTCTATAATAAAATCATACAAGCGGTTTCCTATTTCAGCAGATATTTCTGGATATAGCTCTTTCTGATATTGAAACCAAAGAGAACCCTCATCTATTTCTTCAATCAAAATATTAGCGCTATATTTTTTACCTTCTACATTTACTAAAGACATTTCTTCCAAAAACTCTAATTCACTTTCCACATATACCGGCGATACTCCCAGACTTTCTGCAATCTCATTCACCGTTTTTTCCTGATGATAAATACTATATACAATATTCTGTGATAACGCACTCCGAAACATATTAGATGCACTTCCTAATATCCCCTCTGAACCTGACATTCCTATTTTTTCAAATACAATCGGATTAAATTTTAATTCACTTGCTTCTCTCATTTTATCCATCCCTTTCCTGAGTTCTTGTTTTGCAACATTTAAGTGCCATTTTACAGTTCCTATTGGAAGTTTCAGAAACTCAGCAATTTCAGATTGTTTCTTTTCTTCATAGTAATACTGAATTAAAATCGTTCTCTGTGTTTTTGATAAATAAGCAATTTCTTCCTGCAGTTTTTGAATATTTTCATCAACAACTGCTTTGTCCAACATTCCTATTGATGTATCTATGATTTCCGTCGGCATCTCTATACCCTTTAAATTCTGTTTACTCACATCACGATAATAATTAACAAGACAATGCTTTGCCACTACCCAAATATAGTGTTCTGGTTGTCTGATTTCTTTTATACAAAAAGAATGATATAATTGTAAACAAATATTCTGTACTAAATCATACCGATCTTGTTCATTAGAAACTCTTTTACTTACATACGAAAATATTTGATTCATATATTCCGATACAATCTGTTCTGCCTTTTCCTTTTTCATATTGAGTTTCTTAACCTCCAAAAATTTTATAAATAGAACATGTTCACTTATATAGACACAGCAAATAAAAAATGGTTGGAGTTTTTCTTAAATTTTTTCAAATTCCATACAAATCCCTTCATTTCAGAACAATATAATTTTCTATAAAACTTCACTATAATAACATAAATCCACCATCTTTTTAAAACATCTGATGAAGTGATCCATTATCCGCTGCATTTTTCAACCGAACAATCATACTATCCATAGAACAAGTAAGATATTCTAACAACTCACCACAATTCCCATAATATCTCTGCACAAATATTTCTATCTCATTTTTTAACTTTTCCTTTATCTCACATAAACCTACTTCTCTAACTATCTTTTGTACCTTCAAATAATCTGCTTCTTCTAAATCTTCTAATAATGATTTTCCTGCCAAAATATGCCCTATCACAGCCATAAAAACAATTTCACAAATATTATCTATCATATCTTCATATTTTCTGTTATATTGAAACAATATATTTATAATATAATCTTTCGGAAATATATTCAAAAACTTCTGTTCCAAACGAATACACACAATAAATTCATAAATTTTATCTATTCCTGTATACCCAGAAATATCTTTCATAACAGGATAATCTAATGTTAAAATTGTATTTTGTGGCTCAAATCTCATGTCATACCACTTAAAAAATTCTGGCATCCCTTTTATAAAAGTATCATATAAACAGCGATTCCCATAATAAACAAATGTAGGTAACATTTCATTATATAAATCTAACGCTTTTTTTACTTTCTTCTCCACATATAAAGCCCCTACTTCATACATCCGCTGTATTGGCATAGTTCCTGCTGAAACCATAAAACTATCTCCAAACTGTTCTGTTTCATGAATACAATATAAAATAGCTTCCATCAACTGTTCTGCTTTTTCATAAGTCATAGATGTACTTTCATGAGCATTATATTTCTCCGCCAGTCTGCCTACAATCGTTATCAATTCTTCCATTTCATATTCCATCAACAATTACCCCCAAAGCTCTTTTAAAGTTTCGAGATACAATTCATAATCCCATCTTTCCACTTCATCAAATTTAGAATATTCTCCATAACCATCTGAATTTTTATACCCATCATACCCTGCTCGGATCGCCTGTGCAAAATTAGCAAGGCATGTCCCTTCCAGATAATCTAAATCTCCAAAACATATGAGTTCAAACTGTTCTTTCATCAAATGCAGAAGTTCATCATCTGTAATTTCGTCTTGCATTTCATTTTTATACAAATAAAATATTTCCTGTAATCGAATGATTGTATCAACATAATTATTTTGGTCAATATAATTAGAATCACAAAATTCATAAATGATTTTTGGCACAATACCTTCTCCAAACTCAACCCTTTTCTGTTTCTGTAAGGTATCTTTTCGTTCTTCTAAAATCAGCTTCGCATCCTGTTCACTTAAAACAAGTCCAAACTGTTCTGTTGTTTTATTCGTTTCAATCACTTTTTCCAGTTGATTTTTCTGCTGTAATAAAACCATCCAATCTTTATTCAAAAATATTCCTCCCCATTTTTATATTTGGAAAATAATTATAACATGTTACCATTCAGCTCATCTGAAAAGCAAATTTCATGATAACTATAAAGTAAAAATCTGAACTGTAACTATAACATTGTATAGCAAATATTACCAGCCTTGTTTTTCAAGCAATTTTATGGTATAATATAGCTAAGAAAAAAGAAAATAACCTCTAAGATATAAAAGAAAAATTTAGAACACACATATAGAAAAATAATAAATCTACTATCATAATAACTCATTCTGTATTACAAATTACAAACTAGCCCATATCATAAACTAGCACAAGAAAGGGTATTCCTATTCCGAAAGAAACCCCTTGGAAGACGTCAGCACTTAGCAAACAGCCCAAAAGGGCTGTGCGCTTAGTACTGTTACGTCTGGAACGGAGCGAAAGCGCGGTTTCGTTGGAATAGGAATACCCTTTCTTGTGCGACCCTTTGAAAACCTTTTGTCAAATAAACATCAATAATACCTTTTCTTTCTATCCAAAAATCTCATCTCTACCTCACTACATCATAAAATCTCAAACCTTTGTCTTTTCAAAAAAAGTATCGATATTTTTCTTAATATCCACCAGCTTTAAATTTTTTAATAGATATCCTGTTGGTTTCAAAGACATTATCTTTTTCACACTTTCTGGATCTCCTTTGCCAGTCAAAAAAATAACAGGGATATCTGCAAATGCTTTCTCTGAGCGAAGCATCTTTAATGTCTGTTTTCCATCGCAAATTGGCATTTCATCTTCCAATAAAATCAGATCTGGTTTATTCAGAGTAATCGTCCGAATCGCAGCTACCACGGATTCTGCCAGTGCGACCTCATAATCCTCATCTAATAATTCCTTCATTTGCTGTCGTACTTTTTTAGAATCATCTACCACAAGTACTTTCTTCTTATTTCTCTTTTCCTGCTCCTCTCGCTTTATAATATATTTCTTAACTTCTTTTATAGCATTTTTCTCCTCAATAGGAGTTCCGACACCATTTTTAAGTATACGAGGTGCAATAACACAATAAGCAAAATATCCTTCTTCTGTGTTAAACAACAGACTGGCTTGTAGTTTTTCTCTTTCAAATATTCTTTGAAACTCTTCATAAGATAAAAGATTCTCTTCTTTCAATTCATATAATTCTTCAGTTGAAAGGTATTTCATAATACGCCCTACAAACTGTTGTGCTGTATATCTAGTAGCATGAATTAACGTGGCATTTAATTTATCAGATGAAACTTTCATAATTTTCCCAACTGTATTAACCAGCAGCTTTTCTTCAAAAACTAAAATAACCTCCTGTTTTCTTTTATCCTGTTTTGTCCCATAGACTAGACGATAATATACCCCTTGTCCAAACTTTTCTCCTGTATAAGCATCACTGATCATTTGTGACTTCAGATGAAACATATCAAATACTAACTGAGTGATCAGCTCTTTCATAGCCGCAAGCTCTTCGCTTGGCAAAAGATTTTCCCATTTTCTTATACACTTTCCTATGATTGAAAGATCTTCTGTCACTGTATGTCCAATCAGCCATCCAGCACAGACAGCTAAGAAATGATCAATTGCTTCTGGAGCATACTCTGTCTGCTCCAATTCCTTCTCCAGCGCTGGGAGGGTATTTTCTTGAAATACTTTATGTATATATTTATGTTGCTCTAATCCTTCATACTGAATAGATTCCATATATTGTTCTTCATCTGCAAAATGCTTCATCGCATGTCCTTTAAAAAACTTAATTCCCTCCTGACATGCCCATTGACTGCTCTTTTCATCTTCTCTAAATGCAAAAAGCTTGTTAATAATCTTAAAAAGCCGCTGGTGTTCTTTATCGATAACATCTACTCCGATTTTGAACTCATCCCTCCATACAAACTGGGTATCCATGTAAAATCCTCCTTTACTACAATCAAACTCATATTTTTTAAAAGTCGTCAGTCCAGCAACAAAGTTATTGAAACAAAAAACCATAAATCTAATTCCTGAACTAACCTTTATTTTTAAATATATTTTAGTTTTATTATATAACACATATACCAACAATACAATCTTAATTGTACGAAATTTTTGTTATTATTTCAGCATTCTTATTCTATTATTATATTGAACTCTCTTTTCCAAAAAAAGAACAGCGTGGCTTCTTTGGAATACTTCCTTGCCGCAGCGACCCTTTCACTTTAAAGTACTTTGAACGATAACAAACTATTCATATAACTATAAATTTGCTTTTTACAAATCTCTAAATACTACATTTCAATTTAAAAATTTTCTTTATAAAAAAACAAAATCTCTATTATTCTTAAATATATAAAACAGACATAAAATTTAATTAGAATTCAGATTTAAAATTCTATCAATTTCTGCTAATAGCTTATCTTTCACCGCTGGCTTCAAAAAATATCCCGCTGGCTTTAACTTCAATACTGCTTCAATATTAGCTCGATCATTAATCGCAGTCAAAAAAATAACTGGAATACTTTTCATATCATCATCTGCGCGTATCATTTCAAGTGTCATTTTTCCATCACAAACTGGCATTTCATAATCCAACAAAATCAAATCTGGACGTTTTTTGCCGATAGAAGTCATCGCCTGTGCTCCAGAAATCGCCACAGCAACATCATAATATTCTTCTAACATAACTTTCATTGTCCGAAGTGTAGTACCATTATCATCAACTACTAAAATGCGCTTCTTATCATTATTTTCTTTTCTTCCCTCTTCTGCTTCCCTCTCTACTTCTTTCTTGTCCAATCCAAGTTTCCTACACACTGCATCCATAATTACTGTATTTTCTACTGGACGAATTAGATTTTCAAACTGTCCATCTTCATAATACTTAAAGAAAGTACTGCTTTCCTCTTTTGTGCCAATTGTTAAAACTGGAATCTGTGTGTACTGATCACTTAACATAAAAAATATGGATGTATCAATATCATATGCACCAATCAGACTAACTAAAACTAAATCAGGATTTATAATTTTTAACATTCCCTTCAAAACACCTGCATTTTCTGAACAAAGTTGTACATGAAAAAACTGCGACAAAAATTTATTCATTTCTTTCATCACATTGTTAAGCTTTCCTATCAATAAAATTTTTTTCATTTTTTCCTCCTTCAATCACTGATTTTCCTTTCCATCTGTTCTATAAGCAGAGTTGCGAGATGATTTGCTTCTTCTGAATCTAAGTTTGTCACTGCTTCTGCAAGTTTTCGGATATTTTGACTCATTTCATCTGGATATTCATATGTCTGCAATTGACCTACTAACTGATCTGCTTGATCAATATCCATCTCTTCCATACAAATCCTCAGCATTTCTACAAGAGCCTGTATAACAGAATAGTCTGTCACTTCTTTTTTCGCCACAGTTTCTATCCCAAAAACACCTTTTAATTTCTCTCCATAACTACGCCACTCTTCCAAAAATGCTGTTGTCATAGATATGATCACATCTATTTTACCATCTCTTGCTGCATATTCCAATATTTTTGCAATCCCTGCTAATGGTATAATTCCCACTGTAGCTGCAAGACTTTTCATAGCATGTACTTGAATTCTATACTGCTCTAGCTGCTTTGGCTCTGCAATCTGTTCATAAAATCGCTCCAAATTATCTGCGGCAGAATCAATTTGAGCATAAAATTCTTTTATAGTATATTCCAATAGTTCCATATCTGGCAAATGCAGCCAAGCATAATGCCAATCCAAGCCATCGACTTGAGGAAGCTCTTCTAAAAAATCCTCTGATATACTCGTTTCTGGTTGTTGTAAAACTGTTTTTGGTTCATTAATAACAGTTTCTAACAACAATTCTTCTGGCAACATTTTTTTTATCATATTTTCAAGTTTTTCTGGAACAACTGGTTTAGATAGAAAATCGTCAAAACCCTCTGATAAATATTTTTCTTTCGCTCCCGACACAGCATTAGCAGTCAATACAATAATGGGCGTATTTTGACAAGGATAGTCAGAAAGTTCTTTTATATGATGAAGTGTTTCTATTCCATCCATTTCAGGCATCATGTGATCAAGAAAAATCAAATCATAATGATTTTTCTGTACCAACTCTAAACATTCCAAACCTCCCTCCACATCTGTCACCTGAATCTGTGTTTCTTTCAACAGATTCCGTAACACTTTCCGGTTGACAGCATTATCATCTACAATCAGAATCTTTGCATCTGGTGCATAAAACTTAGTATTATAATTATAATTTTCTGCCATCTGATGTACTCTGGATTCAAAATCTCCGATTGGTGTATGGTCAATAATCTTTTGTTTTAATTCAAAATAAAACTTTGTTCCTTTTCCATATATACTTTCTACCTGAAGCCTACTACCTAACAACTCTAAAAGCTGAATCGTAATATTCATTCCAAGCCCGCTGCCTTCAATATTACGATTCCGATCCTCCTCAATTCTCTCAAACTCTGCAGAAAGTTTAGGAAGATCCTCTTCTTTAATACCGATACCAGTATCCTCTACTTCAAATTTAAGCACTGCTGTTTCATCTATTTTGTTGCATTGAACACGCAGCCACACCATTCCTTCATGTGTATATTTGACCGCATTAGTTAAAATATTCGTCAGTATTTGACGGATACGCACGTCATCTCCATACAATCGGGAAGGAATTTCATGGTCAACCTCTACTTCAAGTTTGATATTTTTATCTTCTGCCCGCTGTGAAGTCATATTAGCCAGATCATGAATCAGGCTGCTGATATCATACTCTACCGGTACAATCTCCATTTTTCCAGAATCAATCTTGGAAAAGTCCAAAATATCATTAATCAGTGATAATAATGTCTGTCCCGCCGTATAGATATCCATAGCATATTCCTTTATATTTTGTTCCTTTGATTCACGCAGAATCATCTCGTCCATACCAAGTACTGCATTAATGGGTGTCCGAATTTCATGGGACATATGTGCTAAAAATTTTCCTTTTGACTCATTCGCAGCCAAAGCCTCATGCCTCGCTATATCTGCATCTTGCTTAGCCTGAGTCAACTGTATATTCTGCTGTTCTGTCACCTTTACTTTTTCCTCCAAAAGACGTGCATTTTCCTCTGCTTTTGCCTGATACTCTTTTGAAAGCTGTAAAATATGAATAACTGTCATCATGATACTAAACACTGTCATACTATACTTTCCTATTGTGTTACCATAAGTATCTTGGAAAATAATGCTTATAATCATATTTGCCATTCCCCCCAGTAACAACACAAACATTGCTAAAACTGATAACAATGCCTGATAGCGTTTATTTTTATAATCAAACTGTATCAAACTCACTATAGTAATCACGCAGATAAAACCTATCATGATAGCAGATACCTTTGCTATATCTTCTACATTCTGTATGCCCAACATTTGCAATAAAATCTGTGCTATAGCATTTATACTCACACACCCTAATAATACAGAAAAACGATATGGATATATCATATATAAATTTTGTTCAAAATATAGTGCTAAAAGCAGTGGAAACAGTATTACTAAATACTCTTGTATTTCATATACTTCATATATATTGTAAAATATACTTAAAGTATCTGTTCTAATAAAGCAATAAATTCCCAAAGCGAATCCCGCACATCCCAAAAATAATTCTCCACGAGTCGGCTGGTGTGTATAGCGCCGTATCAATTCAAGCACAAACATAATAATTGCCATAATTATAATTAACAGACAGCATACAATGTCAGTAATATTATTTTCAACCACCCCTATCACTATGGTATTTTTTGTTTCAACTTTTATATCACTAAGCGCTGCTGCCATATCTGGACGAGAAGATGTCAATTCAATCCAAATTTCTCCGTTTTGGTATATATCCGGAATATTCACAAAATTTTCCTTGGTTCTAGACCATTTTTCATGTACTTCATCATCTAAAGTTCCATACTGATAAATAACTTCACCGTCTAAAACCACACATACTATAGTATCTGTGGTGGAAAAATTCAATATCATTCCTGCATATTCTTTTGGCAGCGTATTTTTAAAAACAATAATATCACCTGCTTTACTTTTTCCTGCATATGGCAAATTTACCTCTTGACTCTTCCCTTCTGCCAATGCTGTCTTAATTCGTTCTTGAATTATATCATGATTTTCTCGTTCCGCTTCAGATATTTTTGTGCCATCTATAGAAACCATTCTCCATTTTTCATTAAAATAAAACTCCATTTGATTTGACAATAAAGGATGTATCTCCTCTTCTCTTTCAAATTGAAACAATGCAATGCCCATAAAAACAAATATAAGAAGAATTAAAATCTTCGCTAATTTTCGTAAATATTTCATTTTGTTTTCCATCCTAATTATATATTCTTTTATTCGTCTTTTTTCATGTCTTTTAATATTTTCCATATTTGCTTTTTTCGTATATTACTTATTTTCTATATTATCACAACTCCTTTCATTCCTCAATAATTCTATTTAAACATAAATAAAGATTAAAAACATTTTAGGTTGAATCTACACTGATTACTTAATATAGAAAATGTTTTGTTTTATAGATGTGAACTTAAGGGGAAATAAAATTATGAAACATATAAAAAAAGAGAACATTTTAGCAAAAGGAAGGAGATATTCCATCGAAACCTCTTTTTCACTCCGTTCTAGACGTAACAGACACTACATTCGCAATTCCTAATGGAACTTACTTATTAAGCGCTGACATCTTTCAAAAGGTTTCTTTTGGAATAGTTCCTTCCTTTTTGCTAGCTTGTTAACTATTATGAGAAAATTTAAAAAATCATACTGTCGAGAAGAAAGAAAAATTTTTATCTTAACTCTTTAGAAGCCTTCTCTAATAAAAGTCGTCGTACTTTTCGATATTGTGCCACATCTTTTTCATATTCATCATATCGGCGAAATACCATATGAATTAGTTCTTCTACCCAGATAGGTTCTTGTTGTTTTAATTTCTCTAATAATACCAAATCTTCTAGACCAATTCTATGGGCTTCCAATCGAGTGCTAGAATATACTTCATAAAATCCTGGAAACATAATAGCTGGATCACCTGCTGGCAGGCAACCTTGTCGGGACGTATCATAGTCAGTAATATCTGGTAAAGGAGCACTTAACCGATAAAAATCCATTTGATTCATAAACATGCCGCCCCAATGGAGATATCCTTCTATATTATCATACAGAGCAGGTGCCCATCCAAGCCAGACTTGTCTAATTCGTTCTTGATCCAATAATCGGTTACAATAATTCCCTGCTGGATCTAAACAAGTATAAACAAGGATATGATCTCCCTTTTCATGACGACTGTCAAAGAATTCTCTATATTTTTCATACTTATTTATGGTAGGACACCAGTAATCTACTGTTCCAGCAATACTCTCTCTGGCAATAGTAGCTTCCAATATTGGAATTTCAGGCATATTTTCTTTGATTATCTGAATTCCTGTAACATAAGTATCTGCCAAATAGTCTAAAGGTTCGTCCATGAAACTCTGAAACCAACGCTTGGTTAAATTATGCTTTTTAAGGTAAGTATAGAGCTGAATACACATATCTGCCAACTCCTTCTCTCCTTCTCCCGGAATGATTCTGTGAGTTATCTGAATCTCCGCTTGGGTGGATTCCCATTTGCCATCTTTTCGTCTGGCAAACTGACCACCTTCAATCCAGTGAATACCTACTTTATCCAGAATAGCAATCAGTCGATCTAGTTTCTCTTCATTCAGCCGACAAGTTCCTTCTTGAATTTCAAAGTAAAGCTCTGTTGGAAGTAAAACCATATTTTGTCGCCCATATTTGCCCAATCGCAAATATTTTTCAAATATATTATACCACTCATCACTGAATAAGGGAGCGTGATGATAATCTGCAATTCCCCTACAACTGATCCAATTCACATATTTATGATCTTCAGCACCTGCCTCTAAGACTTGCACTGGAAAAACTTCTACTTCCAAGGTCAATTTCTTGGAAACTCCATCGTGAGTGATGATAAACTCCCATTTCTTCAGCTCTCTCTCATTTGCATCCACTTTACATCGAAATGCTAGTGCCATAACACCACCTTGAGCAGTGAGCACATTTGTACAAGGTCGAAGTACATCGTAAACGGTAAAGGGAGCACGACGAATAACAGACTCATTTATCATTCCATCCATCCACTCAGTACGAGAAACTGCACCCGTATTCACTTCTACTGGCAAAGGAAGTAACTCAAATAACTTATAGCGCTGATCTTCACTATAACTCTCCATTATCGTTCCATCATCCTTAGTAAGCACTGTTTTTCTTGTAGGAGAAATGACCTCAAAGGTGACAAATTTTCCGGGCGTCAGTCCAGAAAGCATAATATGTACTCCTGCATAAGTGTTAGAAGCTGCTGCTATCATATGTAGATTTTTCCCTTTTTTAGGATCGGTATCAGGGTAAAGAGGTTCTAGTTCATCAAATAGAGAAGCTTCAAAATAATTTTCCATTATTTTTTATTCCTTTCTTATTTATTTCACTTATTAGTTAATTACTCTTATTATATAATTATATTAACTAATCATAATTTTTCTTCAAATGATTATAAAAAACAAAAAATAAACAACCTTAAGAAAAATATATTTTATGTTTATCTTTGTTTTTTATTCTATCATATAATCGGTAACTTTTCTACAATTTTAAGAATTTTCTCTTAACTTAACTCTTACTCTCATCTACTTCCATGCAAAATTTAAAATCTTATAAATAATCTTTTTTTTAACTATAATTGTAACCTATATGACTATTCCATTATCTCTATCAAATCAGCCACATCTGATATATATTCCATAAACAGTTCTGCTTTATCAGATAGTTCTATTGTTTTTTTAACATAAATATACTCCCTCCTAGGTGACATGTTTTTATTATTTCACTTATCTACCTAGAAGGGAGCATATCAATTCCCTTACTTTTATGATTCTTATATAATTATTTAACCACTTTTCTTAATTGTTGGATTTTATCTAGCGAAAGTTTTGTACACTGTTGAATTTGTTCGTCATTCATTCCTATAGAAATCATCTGCATAGCAACCTCTTCTCTTCCCTCTCTCTGTCCTTCTTTTCTCCCTTCTTTTCTCCCTTCTTTTCTTCCTTCTTCTCTTCCTTCCTCTCTTCCTTCCTCTCTTCCTTCTTCTCTTCCTTCTTCTCTAGCCTC
>OFGK01001457.1_pt1 | contig 12586 bp, 9 predicted proteins | sample 1521771 | NCBI WGS metagenome assembly OFGK01 (sample SAMEA3504088, study PRJEB24116) | mouse gut metagenome | biome: mouse gut; feature: mouse-associated habitat; material: faeces | place: Denmark | collected 2011 | reverse complement strand
AGTGTCCGTTACGTCTGGAACGGAGCGAAAGCGCGGCTTCGTTGGAATAGTCCCTTCCCCACGCGGAACATTAATTCCAATGTTCTCCTCACTTTCCCCAACTATCTCTAATTATCTTTCTGAATTCACACCTACGGAGTTGTAATCCAAACACCATTTTCATCAAATTGATAATCTACACCATCGATATGTAACATGGTGCTGACAGCCATACTTCCATCTTCTTTAAAGTAATACCATTTTTCTTCTAATTCTAACCAACCAGTTATCATTTTACCAGTTTCATCAAAGTAATACCCAATACCATCGATCATACCAAAACCAATTTGAACATTTCCTTGTGGATGACCATAATACCATACATTATCCACCTTAAACCAGTCTGTTTGGAAGTTTCCATTTACATCAAAATAATAGCGCATATTGTCAATAATTCTCCAGCCAGTTGCCATCGCACCGCTCGCATCTAAATAGTATTTATCAACCCAACCAGTCTGCATTTTTCCATCGCTATCCATATAATACCAAGTATTTTCTTCTGGTTCAATCCAACCAGTTAATTTAGTTCCTTTACTATCAAAGTAATACCAAGTATCTTCAATCTGTTTCCATTGGCTTGTCACCATCTTACCATCAGAATCTAAATAATGGTTATCAACCCAACCCAAGGTCTGCATTTTTCCTTCTGCATCTAAATAATAAGAAGCGTTTCCATCTGGATTGATCCAACCAGTTAAACGAGTTCCATCTTCTCCAAAGTAGTACCAAGTGTTGTCAATTTGTCTCCAAGCATTTGTCACCATAATACCATTGTTATCCAAATAGTATTTGTCTGCCCAGCCAGTCTGCATTTTTCCTTCATTGTTCAGATAATACCAGATATTTTCTTCTGGTTCAATCCAGCCAGTCAGACGATTTCCATTTCCATTAAAGAAATAGCGATCATTTTCAATTTGCTGCCAACCAGTTGCCATTGCGCCACTTTCTAAGAAATAGAAGGTTTTTCCGTTTGAAGAGAACCAACCTGTTTGCATCACACCATTAGAATCTAAATAATACCAAACATCACCATCATCAGGCTGTATCCAACCAGTTAAGCGATGTCCTTTTCCATTAAAATAATACCAAGCATCATCGATCTGTTTCCAAGCAGTTGCCATTACACCGTTTTCTGCAAGATAGTAATATTTTCCTGCCTCCTCAAACCAGCCAGTTTTCATCACACCATCTGAGCGGAAGAAATACCATTTATTTTCTAATTCTGTCCAACCCGTTTTCATCAGACCTGCATTTGTGAAATAGTAAGTATCTGTGCCAATATTTGTGAAGCCGACTGCCATTGCACCATCTTCTTTAAAATAGTAGCGTTTTCCATCGATTACTTTCCAACTTAGAGCCATTGTTCCATCTGCATTGAGATACCAAGTGTCAGCGCCCAATTTGATAAAGCCAGTCTGCATGATACCTTTTTCATTCATATAGTACCATTTGTCATCTAAAAATTTCCATCCAGTTGCCATCGCGCCGTTTTCTTTATCTAGATAATACCATTGATTATTTTCTAAATGCCAACCAGTTTGCATCGCACCAGAACTATCAAAAAGATAGCGGCTGCCATTGATTTCTTTCCAACCAGTTTGCATTACCCTATTGCTGTCAAAATAATAACGAACATTATCGATATCTTTCCAGCCAATTTGAGCAGGTCCTTCTTTTGTGAGATAATACCAATTATTTCCTTCTTTGTACCAGCCAGTTTGCATCGCACCTTTTGCATCTAAGTAATAGTAGTCATTGTCATCTTTAATCCAGCCAGTTTGTTTTCTATAGTCAACAAAATAGAAGAACTTACCAGCTCGTTCTGCCCAGCCATTTCGGACAAAAGTATCAGAATAGTCTTTATATTGAAAATTAATATCTACATTTCCATTGATTCCATTAATCCTTCCGCTGCTACTAGCTTGCCAGATACTAGGATTTGGATATTCACATTCTGTATAATATTGAGCAACCCATTTATCAATTCCAGGTATTTCTGAAACGCTAATTCGCTGATTGAACCAAGATTTGCTGGAATAAACGATAGGATGGTAGCCATTTTCTTCAATCGTTGTACAGAAAGCTCGGATAACAGCAGAAAGCTGAGAAGGAGATAAAGACTTATGTACATTATCTTCAATGTCAATCGCGATGGGAAAAGAAACTTGATAATTTCCAATATTGGATAAAACAAATTCTGCTTCTGCTACCGCTTGTGCTGGTGTAGTAGCATAAGAATATACATAAATTCCAGTTTGGATTCCTAAAGCATTTGCCTTTTGCATATTTTCATGATAGCGAGCTTCTACACCATATTTTGTACTTCCCATGCGGATAATCGCAAAAGAAACATCATCATTTGCCACTTCATTCCAATTAATTTCATTTTGGTAGCGGGAAACATCGATTCCTCTTGAAATCACATTTTCCATACGTTCTCCAGAAGAATTTACATAATAGCCGTCTACTTTTCTCCAGCCTGTAGCAATAGTAGAGTTAGTTTCAAAATAATAATACTTTCCATTTACTAACTGCCAGCCGATAGAAGCTGTCATAGGACCAGCCTCACTGAAAGTATAGACTTGACCATCTGGAAGGACAGTAGGACCAGTCTGCATGATTCCATTAGAATTAAAGTAATATAGTTGATTATCGATAGTGATAAGACCCGTTTGCATAGAACCATAATTAGGACCGAAATAATACCATTCATCGTTAATCTGTGCCCATCCTTTGAGCATATTGCCATTTGAATCATAATAATAATAGTTTCCGTTTGTATTCACCCACCCAGTTTGTGCTGATATAGGAGCAGCAGAAATTGCGATAAACGCGCCAGTGAGTACAGCCGTTTTGACTAATTTTTTCATTTTTTTCCTCCATTCCGAAGCGCTTTGTGCCGAGGAACGCAAGTAAAATATCCATTTTGCTCTGCGATAAAAGCTGAAAATCAGCTAAGAATTTGTGACGCTTCAGCACAAATTCTGGTTGAATAAGTTTTTATTGAGAAATTTATTCAACACTACCTCTTTTGTATTTGAATGTCATATGTAGAAAAAATTTACATGCAATATATATTATAGCTTAAAAATTAATATTTCGATATAAAAAAATATTACCATAATGTTTACAATTTTCTTAATATAGCTGGTTTATAAATATACTGTCGATTATTGTCAGTTTATTGGTGTTTACAAAGACAGATAAAAGGGGTAATATTAGATTACAAGATCTATCAATTAAAAGCTCCAAAAGAGTATTGGCTTTTACAAATCAGCTTATAATAATAAAAAATAGATAGAAAAAGGAAGGTATTTGGCGATGAGGGTATATATTTGTGAAAATTGTAGAAGAACAGCATTTATGTCTAGAAAAAGAAAATTTACTTGTATAAAATGTGAAAGGGATATGGTTGGGCTACCAGTTTTATTTGAAGATTGGTGGTATAAAGACAAAAGACAGAGGGATAAATATATTGATAACTTTCTGACTATACCGCCTAATAAAAGGAGAAATAATCCAAAAAGAAAACCCAAGGTTGCCCTTGGGCAATTAGAAAATTATGATATTGTAGCACTCAATAAAAGAAGGAATAGTCCGAAGATAAAGTCTAAAGTTAAAATTCAGAAAAAAGATGATATAGACAAAAATTAAAGTAAATTTTTTGCTTTTTTGTAGTAAATTTTTCCATAACGATACATATAAATAGTATATTCACCAAATTCTTCACCTAAAGCAGTTTTATATTCTGCCCAAAGTGCCCATAAAAAACCACTAAGTGCTACATAGGAATAAATGCGGATATGTTCTTCTTTAGAGGGTTCTCTTTTTAGATAAATTTTGATTAAATTCTCTAATTCTTCTTCTGTATAATAAGAATAAATAGCAAACATAGCGAGGTCGATAAGTGGATCACACATACCGGAATATTCCCAATCAATTAATTTAATGGTATTATCAGAAAGCATCAAAAAATTTGACTGCACACTATCAATATGGGATAATACCTGCTTAGGGTGAAGTGCTTCTATTATATCTAGAAGTTCTAACATATGTTTTTTTGTTTTTATATAATCTTCAAAATGTATGCCATTATGAAGAATACACAGATTTTCATAGAATGTGATTTTTTCTCTCAGACAGAACTGATGAGTGACAGAAACTCCGGAGTGATGAAAATTCCGAAGAAGTTCCATACATTTTTCGACATCTTGCAAATTTCTCGGATCACAATTACGGGAATCTGGATAAAAGCGCGAAATTTTATAACCAGTTTTTGAATCGAAGTAAAGAATCTCATCAGCCAGATGTAAATGTTTTATGGCATCATAACAGGCTTTTTCTTGTACACGATTGATTAGCTCTTCTGTTCCAGGACCGGGAAAGCGAAATATATATGGCATATCTTTCACATAAAATAAAAAAGATTTATTTGTCATTCCAGATTTTAAACAACTGATTTTGGTAATTTCACTTTCAGAAACGGAGAAAATCTCTGAAATTTTTTCTAATGCGACATTTTCAGAATGGTTTTGATATTTTTTGTCGAATTTTCTTAATTCTTCTAAGTTTTCAAATTCATATACAATACCATCTTTCTGCCTATAGATGGACATCGGAAGCTTTTTGATATTTTCTATATAAACATGTTCCCAATAAAAGTTTTCTGTTCCAGGACGATGGTAATATTCTTCCAAAAGAGGAAGGAAATCTTTAGAGAAATTTTGGTCGAAATAAACAGGACCATACATTACATAACTATCAAAACCTCCAATATGAACATTTGTGATACGTTCCTTTTTATCAAAATCCAAACACCATTCTGAGGTTTCCCCTTTCATATAAACACTGCTATACCAAGCTTCTGGTTCATAGAGATGAAAAATATTCTCTTTTATCCAATGATCAGATGAGAGAATATAAGTATTACTCAATAAGTGTCTTGCATGATAAAGCGTAGCGAGATTATTTTTTGTAGCATATTCTGGGTTATATAAAAGTTTTACCTGATAGGTATCTATTAAATATTCAAATTTTTCTTTTAAATATCCTACTACAATAGTGATATCTGTGATGCCGACTTCATGAAGCTGTTTAATTTGGCGTTCAATCATTCTTTCGCCAAAAACTTCTAACAGTCCCTTTGGAGTTTCAAAGGTGAGGGGTACAAAGCGAGAACCAAATCCTGCTGCGATAATAACAGCATTTTTCACTCGAAATTGTTCTAAAAAGGCATTTCCTTTTTCTGATAAATAATATTTATCTTCTTGAATCGTCAAGTAATTTTGCTCTAAAGCAGATTTTACATATTTATTTGTGCTGCCTAGTGAAATGTGTAAAGTTTGAGAGAGTTCTCGTTGTGTGATAGATGGATTAGATTTTATATTTCTCAATAAAAGTACAATATAATTTGTCATAGTTTTCCTCATTTCTGCACAGTTTATAGTACAAATAGACTGGTTTTTGTTCAAAAAAATATTTATATTTAATATAATGAACATTATAACCAGTTTTTAGAAATAAGTCAAGAAAAAGTAAGAAAACAGATTCTAAAATGGATTGAATCTATCCTTATATTTATGGTAGAATAGAAAAAAGCAAATAACTAATCTTATTTGACAGAAACTAAAAGACAGAATCATGCGTAGAATTGCGTAAGAAGGAGGATGTGAGTGAAATGAAGTCAAAAATGAGGAGAATCATGGCAGTTCTTCTAATAATGTTTGTAACAGTAACAACATTAGGAGGACATATGACAGCAAGGGCAGCAGAAGAAAAAACCGTAACTTCCATGATTGTTGCGCTGAAATCTTCAAAAACCGTATCCGTAGGAGATACAGTTAGTGTAGATGATTTAGATGTAGTATTAAATTATAGTGATGGCACAAAAGCAGCACCGCCAGCAGGAAGTATAAGCTTTAATGGCTCAGATAGTGTTATCACGATTACACAGGAAGCGACACAAGTGAGAGTAAATTATTCCTATACAGATGGTACAGCACAGGCAATGTTAAATATTGTAGTGAGTGCAGATGGATTTGACCATATAGAGATTCAAAATTATACTGGAGGAAAGCTCACGATTGGACAGGAAGTGAAAAAATCGTATTTCCAAGTAGTCGCTTATTTTGCAGATGGTACAAATAGAACCTTAAAAGAAGAGGAATTTACATTAAGATTACAAAATTCTAGCTCTCAAAAAATAACATCTGAAAGTGATGTAGTTACAATTTCCTATACATCAGGAATTAAGACAGACAGCAGAACATATACTGTTTATGCAGAACGTGCAAAAGACCCTATAGTAGAAAGTAAGAGGTTATTGAGAATAAAGGCAGAATATGATGGACCAAGAGTTCCACTTGGTGGTACAGTGAAACGTGGGGATATTGAAGTTACAGCTTATTATCGAGTTACATATGAAGATGGAACAAGAGAAACAGTAGAAGAAGTGGTAGAATCTGGATGGACTTTAGGTGCTTATAAGATAAGAGAGGGAAGTAATGATATTGAAGTCATTTATTCTCATGGAGGCATTGTAGAAACAGACTATATCAATGTACAGAGTGCAGACACGATTGGACAATGGGTGACAGAAGCGAATGCTTGGCGTTATCAATTAGGAGATGAAACATATTTAGTCAGCGATTGGGTGAGCAGCGGAGGCAGATGGTATTATCTAGATGAATATGGCTACATGGTACATGACACGAGTGTGCTAATTAATGGAAAATTATATCGTTTTGATGCAGCAGGAGTTCTATTGACTGGTTGGGTATATCAGAACAGAAATTGGTATTATTATGATAACAATGGTATTATGCAGACAGGATGGGTTAAAGTAGCGAATAAATGGTATTATTTAGACGCTGAAGGAATGATGTTAGTAGGGTGGCTGTTTAAAGATGGAAAGTGGTATTACTTAACTTCAGATGGCTCTATGAAAACAGGCTGGCTCAAAGATGGAGCATGGTATTTCTTGGATAATTCAGGCGCTATGATGACAGGCTGGGTGAGAGTAGGCGGAAAGTATTATTTCTTAGATAAAGGCGGTGCTATGCTCACGAATACATGGGTTGGAAATTATTATGTAGATGGAAATGGAGTTTGGACACAGACTAGATAAAATATAAGAAAAGAATAAAATAAGCTGCTGCAAAATAGGCTTTTAAGAAATCTCTATTTTGCAGCAGCTTATTTTTTGGCTTATTTTTCTTCCCATACGCCATCTGAATTAATATAATATCCATCTATCACAGTATTCACTACCATTGCTCCATTTGATGCGAAATAATACCAAGAATCTTTGATATTCCTCCAGCCAGTCGCCATCGCTCCATTTCCAGGCTGTAGATAATACCAAATATTATTTTGTTTTAACCATCCTGTCTGCATTGTACCATTTTCTTTGATATAATACCATTTTCCTTGATCCAATACCCAACCATTTCCAAAACTTCCGCTTTCTTTAAAGTAATACCAAATATTATCAATCTTAGTGAATCCCACTGACATGGCATCATTATCATCAGGGTTGAGATAATAAGTAAGACCATTTTGTGTGAACCAGCCTGATTTACGAGAAAAATTATGTTCATCAAAATAATAAAAATTACCTTTATATTGCTGCCAGCCGTTTAGAAGATAGCCATTTTGGTCGAATAAATAAGTAAAGCCATTTACTTCTTTAAATGTGTCCACATAGAAACTGCCATCTGATGCTTGCATATACCATTTTCCATTTGAGGCATTTTGAGTAAAGCTTTCTTTTACATTACCGATTCCTGTAATAGTGAATTTGGCAGAAGCAGTGTTACCTTCTTTGTCTTTATAAGTTACAGAAACGGAGTTTTTACCTCTTTGAATAGTATCAGGAGAAAATTTACAATCCAAAGCAGAAATGGATTCTGTATGCTTATCAGAATAAGTGACAATAATTTCAGGATTTAGCAAATTTATGGAAATGAGTTCTTTTATATTATCTCCTGTATATTGTTCTTTTTCATCTTCAGGAATTTTGACTGTCATCTTTTTAATAGTCAGTTCTTTTTCTTCCTTGCGGGCAGCAAAAGAAGAAAGTAGCGTTTGTGAAAAAAGTAATACAGTAAAAAAGAGAATAAAACATTTTCGGTTTCCAAGTTTCATCGTAAGTACCTCCTTTTTTTTCTATTGTATCATGATGGAAAAGGAAAAACAACTGACAAAAGGATTAAGAAATTTGTTGAGTATTTTAGACGATGGATAGGATATAATACTGTCTATATATAATAAAGAAGAAATTTGGTTTTTTATTCCCACGAGTAACGAGATAAGTGGCTGCTTCATATATTTGGCAACTGCCGAGAGGGTCAATACCCCGTTACTTACAGTGAGATATTTGATTGAAAAATTTGATTTTGAGGGTTTTAAAAAAGATGGTGAGGTGTTATATTTAGGGTGATAAAAAATAATAGAAAGAAAATTTGCTAGGTACTAGAAATATATTTTATTGTGTGGTAAAATGGTACTAATTAATTAGGAAACATTATTTAAGATGAAAGTAGGAAAGGTTTTAATGATAAAGGGGTGGGTGATTTGTCTGGATAAAAGGGAATATAAAAAAGAAAATAAATCACAAAGAATAAAAGATATAATTGAAAATATTTTTAGCAGATAGAAAGGAATAAGAAAGGAGGAAGTTACTGGGGGTTTGTTATAAATTTTCAGTAATGAGATAGAACATGACAGATGTAGAAAGAGTCAGAAAGTTTATAGAAAAATCGGATTCCATAACAGTCGAAGAGATTTCAGATATAACAGGAATAGAAATAGAAACTATTGAGAATATGATAAAGTCAGGAGAAGTGACTTTAAATTCCAAAATGGAAGAAAAATATAAACAGTGTGTGAAATGTAAAAAAATTATTTATAGTGGAAGGTATTGTCAGGAGTGTATTTTAGATATTACAGGACAATTAAAGACGGCTTTTATGAATGATAGAAAAAGAATTGTTCCAGATGGACAGGATTGGATGCGATTTGTCAGAAACTAAGAAAAATATGAGAAAAAAGAGAATAACAGAAGAGATAATAAAGATAGAACAGAGTTTAAAGAATAAAATATTTTTTTAATTTTTGTTCTGTATTTATTTTTTTTGAAAAAAATGTATATTATTTATAAAGTTTAGCTTATATATGAAATTACAGAATTTTAAGTATTATTATGAAATAGTTGACGATTTATTCCAGCGAGTAACGAGCCAAGTAGCTGTTTGCAGGCATTTGGCGACTGCCGAGAGGGTCAAATACTCCTGCTTGCAAGGGGATTTGATTATATAGTTTGTTTTAAAAGTGGTTGAAAGGCGAACAAGAAAATAGTTAAGATTAGAAACTAGCTTAAGGAACGATTCCAAAAGAAGTCCCTTGAAGACATCGGCACTTCATGAAAGGTGCGGTTATGCGCCGAGAATTTAGTGTCTATGTAGTCTTTCACAGAGTGAAAGCATGGCTTCGCTGGGATCGTTTTTTTGCTTAAGTGAAACATTATTTTCTTATGAATGAAAAATGATATAGTGAAATAGTAATATATTTTTTAGGAGATGGATAAATAAGTTGACAAATAGTTTTAAGAGATTTAATCTATTTAATAACAAGGAAAAAATTGGAGAAAGAAGGGAAAGAAATTGAAGGGAAGAAAAAAAGTAATTTGTTACATATTCACTATTTTTTTCGTTTTTTCTGTGTTTCAGAATACGATATTAGCGGCGAAGCCGACGGATAATGAAACGAGAAAAGCACAGTTGGAGGAACAATATTATATTTCTATTGTTATTCCAACTTGGTATTCAGCGACGGAGGCGAGTGTTTATTTGACGGCATTAGAACATGGGCTGAGGAATTTAACACCGAATATGGTACAGCAAGTGTCTTCCTATTATGAAGGAGTGACAGGAGAGCGCTTGAAAATTTATTTTGGAGATTATAATAGTTATCTAGGTGTGGTAGGATTATTTGAGTATCGAAAAGGGGATATCACTTTATTTGTGATGAAAGAAGATACAAGTGAAAATATTAAGGCTAATTTTTTACATGAGTTTGGACATGCCTTTCATTATTTTTGCATGGATAAATTAGGAAAGGAAAAAGTGTTAGCAGATTGGAAGTTATTAAATCAAGGATATCAATATATTTCTTGGGATTATGGAGTAGAAAAGTTAGATGGTGTTTTTCCAAGTGAATATGGAATGTCTGATATTTATGAAGATTTTGCTGAAGTTTTTATGTATCTTTTTGATAATGATTTGATTATTTGGACGGAGAATGGGGAGAGGACAAAACCGTTTTATGATAATATGGGAACGATTTTATATACTAAGGTGGATTATATTGGTTCTTTAATACAACAGATGGTTAGTTCCCCAGAAGTGACATTAGTGGAATATAATAAAGATTTGAAAGATAGGAGTTCCGCAAGGCTCAATAATATAGGAGTGCCGGGAGATTATCAATATGGTGATTATACAGTAAATAATTGGTGTGTTGGATATGATATGTTAAAGACACAAGATGGACAAATTGCGATTACAGAATATGCAGATGGAAAAGAACCTACAGGAGCAATAGCGACTTTGGCGAATGAGTATCGAGAGCAGGGGAAAGAAGTGATTTGGATTCCAGAGTATGGATTATGGCGTATGATAGGGGAAGATAATACGATAAAATATATTGCTCCTGAATATGAAGAAGATGATGACTTTCTTTCTGTAGAAAACAGAACAGCCACAGGATGGGCTTATGATGCAATCGGATGGTGGTATCAAAAGAGAGATGGTTCTTATATTACTTCAAGTTGGTTAGAAGATAGAGATGGGAAGTGGTATTATTTTGATGAGAGAGGTTATATGTTGATAAATACGACTACACCAGATGGATATTGGATAGGAGAAGATGGGGTTTGGAATAAACAATAACATTTTGTTAGGGCATTAAAGAAAAGGTGGGTAAAAAGAGAAACCGATTATTTTAGTAATGGAAGGAGGAAAAGAGAAATATATTTAAGATAAGATGAGTTTCTAAAAGGTAGGATAATTATGCCAGAACAAAATTTAGAAGAATGTAGAGAGAGAATTTTATCAAATGACTATAGAGATTTTATTTCTACATATAGTGAAGACGTTTTAAATTATATTATTTCAAAAGATGGAACATGTACACAAGAAATCAATTCTAAATATAGTATTTTATATATTCCCGCTGGTGATGAAGCAATAAGAACAGGTGTTTCTATGTCGTTTTTGGGGTATCAGTCAATTCCTAAATTGTATACCTTAGCAGATAGTACAAATATGGATGAAATTGGAGTGACAAGATTGAGAAATCAACCATATTTGAACTTAACAGGTGAGGGAGTGACAATCGGATTCATAGATACAGGAATTGATTATACACATAAGGCATTTCGTTTTTCCGATGGAACAACAAAGATAGGGGCGATTTGGGATCAGACAATACAGACGGGAACGCCTCCAGAGGGGCTTTTTTATGGATCGGTATACACAAGTGAGGATATTAACCGTGCCTTAGCTTCTGATAATCCTTTTGATATTGTTCCAAGCAGAGATGAAAATGGGCATGGAACATTTAATGCAGGTATTGCAGCTGGAAATGAAGATATTTCTAATGATTTTATTGGGGCTGCTCCGAATGCGAATATTGTTATGGTAAAATTAAAACCAGCGAAACAATATTTAAGGGATTATTATTTTATTAAAGAACAGAAAACTAAAACTGTCTCAAGATGAATTTGAAAACCCAGAAACTTTTTAAAAAATCAGATATTATGTTAGGGATACGTTTTTTGATAGATTATGCTTTTAAAACAAAAAGACCGTGGGTACTTGTAATTGGACTTTCTAGTAATATGGGAGGTCATGCGAATATCACTTATTTGGAGCAATTTTTAGATGAATTTTCTAATACATTAGGTCCTACTGTTGTGACAGCGTGTGGAAATGAAGGAAATGAAAATACACATTATCGAGGAAATTTTGTAGAAGGACAGGAAAGTCAAGCGGTAGAAATGATTGTAGGGCAGGATACAAAAGGATTTTGCCTGGAATTATGGACACAGCTTCCTGTCACATCTAGTGTTTCCATCATTTCACCTACAGGCGAGGTGATACCTAAAATACCAGCTAGAATCGGAACGAATGAAAATTATGATTTTTTGTTTGAAAAGACTAAGATTTATATTGATTATGTTGTGCCATTAGGTTCTTCTGGAGAAATTTTAATATTTATGCGTTTTCAAGATCCTACGCCGGGGCTTTGGAAATTTCAAGTTTTTGGAAATATTCATATGGGACTATTTGATATGTGGCTTCCTGTGAGAACTTTTTTGGGAGAAGGGACGTATTTTTTACAGGCAGATCCTTATATTACTATCACATCGCCATCGGTAGCATTAGGACCGATTTCTGTCACAACATATAATCACCGAGAAAATAGTATTTATTTAAAGGCTGGCAGAGGATATACAAGATCAGCTTATATCAAACCAGATTTGGCT
>OFGK01001453.1_pt1 | contig 12634 bp, 10 predicted proteins | sample 1521771 | NCBI WGS metagenome assembly OFGK01 (sample SAMEA3504088, study PRJEB24116) | mouse gut metagenome | biome: mouse gut; feature: mouse-associated habitat; material: faeces | place: Denmark | collected 2011 | reverse complement strand
CAATGTCCACTGCCAACTGTGCTGACTATAATCACTCAGGATTCCGAGAGATTATATATAAAGTAATAAATAATTCAACTTATTTTAATTAGTATAACAATTTATAAAGAAGGTTACAATAGATTAAAAATCAGACTTGGAGGCGGCAGAATGAAAACATACATGCAGATTACAAATATTCATGGAAGAGAAATTCTTGATTCACGGGGGAACCCAACCGTAGAAGCGGAAATTACCCTTACAGACACTATAACAGGTAAACGCTATGCAGGAAAAGCATCAGTGCCTTCCGGAGCAAGTACGGGACGTTTTGAAGCAGTGGAACTGCGTGATGCGGAAACCAGATATTTTGGGCTGGGAGTGAGAAAAGCGGTAGGAAATATCAATACTAAAATTAAGGATGCAATTGCAGGACAAAATGGGCTCAATCAAATTGAAATTGACCGGATATTAATAGAAACAGATGGAACAGATAACAAAGGAAATCTTGGTGCAAATGCAACCCTTGCGGTTTCCATGGCAGTTGCAAGGGCGGCAGCCAAAGCACTGAATATTCCTCTTTACCAGTATCTGGGTGGTGCTTATACAAGATTAATGCCGGTACCTATGATGAATATTTTAAATGGTGGGAAGCATGCGGCAAATACTGTGGATTTTCAGGAGTTTATGATCATGCCGGTACAGGCGGAAAGTTTTGCGGACGGTTTGCGGATTTGTGCGGAGATCTATCATTTTCTTAAAAAAATTCTGGAAGAAAAGGGATTGACCACAAGCGTGGGAGATGAGGGAGGCTTTGCACCCAATCTTCCGGATGCGGAAGCTGTTCTTGATTTAATTGTGGCAGCTATAGAAAAAAGTAATTATTTTCCAGGACAGGATATTAAAATTGCCCTTGACGTGGCTTCTAGTGAATTATACAATGAAAAAACAGGCATGTACCATTTCCCCGGTGAAAGTGCTTTAAAGGGAAGTGATGTTGTGCGTGATACGTCTGAGATGATTGCTTATTATGAGGAGTTGATTTCCAAATACCCCATTATTTCCATTGAAGATGGACTGGCAGAGGACGATTGGGATGGATGGAAACAGTTAACCCAAAGATTAGGAGATAAGGTTCAGCTGGTGGGAGATGATCTGTTTGTTACCAATACCAAGAGGCTGGATGCGGGAATCAAGCTTCATGTGGCAAATGCAATTCTAGTGAAAGTCAACCAGATCGGTACGGTTTCAGAGGCTATGGAAGCAATTGAAATGGCACAGAAAAACGGGTATAAAGCGGTGGTTTCCCACCGTTCGGGCGAGACAGAGGATACTTTTATTGCAGATCTTGCTGTAGCGGTGAATGCCGGACAGATTAAAACGGGTGCACCCTGTAGAAGCGACCGCGTTTCCAAATATAATCAGCTTCTCCGCATTGAAGAAGAACTTGGAACAGTTGCAGCATACAAGGAGCCTTTTAATAAAATATAAAGTATTAAAGAAATAACGACGTAACTACTCACAGGATAAATGCTTAAAATACAAAAAGAAAAGGGGATAAAGCTACAAATGACAGGAAAATGTAAAATGATTTTGAAAAGAGCCTGCGCTGCAATCCTTGCAGCTGCAATTCTTGGAATGCTGCCGGCAGGAGAAGTAAAGGCAGTAAACCAAAACGGATCAATTGCAAGGGGAATTGATGTTTCAAAGCACAATGGGGCAGTTAACTGGTCACAGGTGGCAGCATCGGGAATTCAGTTTGCTTTTATCAAGGCAGGCAGTACCAATAGCGGGATTGATCCTCAGTTTGCCGCAAACATTACAGGTGCACAGGCAGCCGGACTAAAGACAGGCGTTTATATTTATTCCTATGCAGTTACACCGGAACAGGCGGCAAATGAGGCAAATCTTCTGCTTCAATGGATTGCGCCTTATACGGTGAATTATCCTGTTGTATTTGATATTGAAGACAAATGCCACAAAAATCTTTCCAATCAGCAGTTAATAGATATAATAAATGCCTTTTGTACAGTGATCGATGCGGCAGGCTATTATCCGGTGGTTTATTCCAACAGGAATATGTTTGTTCAAAAATTAAATACGGTAGGATGGGATAAATGGGTTGCCCAATATAACACCAGCTGTGAGTATGATAATAATGTGTGCTTCTGGCAGTACTCCAGCAATGGCAGTGTTGGCGGCGTCAGCGGCAGAGTAGATGTGAATTATCAGTATAAAGATTATGGCAGCCTGATCATTCAGGAAGGCTTTATTGGCCATAATGGCAGCGTGCGTTTTTACAGCAACTGGAAAATGCAGAAGGGCTGGGTGAATTACAATGACACCAGATATTATCTGGATGGTGCAGGAAACATGGTAAGCGGCTGGTTTACCGATCCAAGCGGAACCTATTATCTTTCACCTGCTGACGGCAGCATTGCAAGGGGACAGGCCCAGGTAGACGGTATTGATTATTACTTTACAGGAGAAGGAATTAAAACTTCCGGCTGGGTTACTCTTGAAGATAAGAAATTTTTCTATGAGCCTGCCAGCAATGGAGCGATGAAAAGAGGATGGCACAGTGATGAAAAGGGCAGTTTTTATTACTTTGATGCTACAGACGGGCATATGCTGACAGGAGCCCAGGCAATTGATGGCGCTGAGTATTTATTTAACGCAGAAGGAATCCGGCAGCAGGGCTGGGCAACTCTTGAAAATGGAACTTTTTATTATGATCCGGCAACGGGGGCTAAGATCAGAGGTTTTATGGATGATGCAAAAGGACGTCATTATCTGTCACCTGATGACGGACATTTGGTGACAGGAGACGTAGTAATTGATAACAAAAATTATTTCTTCAGTCCGGAAGGAATTATGATGACGGGTATGGTTGCAAAGGCGGATGGCAGTTATTATTATGATCCGGCAACAGGACAAATGATAAATGGCTGGTTTGCCGCCGGAGATCAGACTTATTATGCTGATCAGGCAGGGCATATTGTTACCGGCGCTTATACCATTGACAAACAGATGTATTACTTTAATGAAACGGGAGCGCTGGTCAGAAATCAGGAAATAGAAGTTGACGGAGTCCTTTATCAAACCACAGAAGATGGAATTATGGTGAAAGTGGAAGCTGCTATGGCAGATGCAGGAGAAGGCGTATAAAAATGTCTTGAAATCTGTTATCTTATGTGTTATAGTAGTTTGTGCTTGGCACTAGGAGGTATAAGTATGGAAGCGTTAAGAATAGTTATTCAGGTGATATTCATTTTTTTATGTATTGCACTTACAGTGCTGGTACTGATGCAGGAAGGCAAGTCAGCAGGTTTAGGGGCAATAAGCGGTGTTGCGGAAACATACTGGGGTAAGAATAAGGGACGTTCTATGGAAGGAAAACTTGTGAAATTTACCAAGTATCTGGCAATTGGCTTTATGCTGTTAACTGTTATTTTAAATCTTAATGTATTTTAGGACTTAAGGCATTCCTGTAAAGGAATGCCTTATTTATTTCACATAAGTTTTTATATGGAGAAAAAATTGGATCAGAATTTGCGTAGTAAAAGAAAAAATTTAATATGTCAGTTAGTAGAGGATGAATGCTATATTCCCATGAAGGAAAAAGAGCTTGCCATTTTCATGCAGGTAAAGCCTGAAGAAAGACAGGAGTTTAAGGATGTTTTAAGTGAACTTGTAAGAGAAGGAAAGCTGCAGGTGACAAAGCGGGGCAAATATCTGAAAGAGGATAGAAGCACAGAAAAGCTTACAGGTACTTTTATTAATAATTTCAGGGGTTTTGGGTTTGTAGAAATAGAGGGAAGGATGCAGGACCTTTTTATACCGGAGGAAGAAGTAAATGGAGCTTTTCATAAGGACAGGGTGCAGGTGGAATTACTTAAAGGGCAGCACGGAAAGCGTCAGGAAGCCAAAGTAGTATCTGTTCTTTCTCATGGGATTACCAGAATTGTGGGTACTTACGATCATGCAGGCAATTTCGGATTTGTGATTCCTGATGATGAAAAAATAGGTGTTGATATTTTTGTACCCAGAGAACGTTCTAAAGGAGCAGTTACAGGCCATAAGGTAGTAGTGGAGCTTTCCAGCTATGGAGATGAAAGACATAAGCCTGAGGGAAAAATAATTGAGATTTTAGGTCATGTAAATGATCCCGGTGTGGATATTCTATCTATTATCAAAGGCTTTGGACTGCCGGAGGAGTTTCCGGAAAGAGTGCTGAACCAGGCAGTACGGGTGGCCAGAGATGTAAGTGAAAAGGACAGGGAAGGTCGGAAGGATCTGCGAAATCTTTTGATGGTAACAATAGATGGAGAAGATGCCAAGGATTTAGATGATGCGGTTAGCTTATACAAAGAAGGAGATAACTATTATCTGGGAGTACACATTGCAGATGTAACTAATTATGTTCAGGAAAATTCAGCCCTTGATCATGAGGCATGTGAGAGGGGAACCAGCATTTATCTGGTGGACAGAGTGATTCCTATGCTTCCGCATACTCTTTCCAATGGAATTTGTTCTCTGAATATGAAAGAGGACCGTCTGGCATTAAGCTGTCTGATGACGTTAGATGGCAGGGGGAATGTAAGCAGCTATGAAATTGCAGAAACAGTAATTTGTGTAGATCAGAGAATGTCTTACACAGAGGTAAATAAAATATTGGAAAGAGATCAGGAGACAACAGAAAAGTATAGGGAATTAGTACCTATGTTTTTATTGATGAAGGAACTTGCAGATCTTTTAAGGGAAAAAAGAAAGAAACGCGGTTCAATAGACTTTGAGTTCCCTGAAAGTAAAATAGTGCTTGATAAGGAAGGAACACCTCTTTTGGTTGCACCTTATGAAAGAAATGCGGCAACTAAGATCATTGAAGATTTTATGCTGCTTGCTAATGAAACGGTGGCACAGCATTTTTACTGGCTGGAGATTCCCTTTGTATACCGAACTCATGACTATCCTGATCCGGAAAAAATATTGAAATTAGGAACTTTTATAAATAATTTCGGTTATCATATTAAGGTGAAAAGCGGAGACAATGAAATTCATCCCAAAGAAATCCAAAAGCTTTTGGGAAAAATAGAAGGAACCAGCGAAGAGGCGCTTATCAGTAGATTAGCTTTGCGGAGCATGAAAAAGGCCGGATATACAGTGGAATGTACAGGGCATTTTGGTCTGGCATGTTCTTATTACTGCCACTTTACTTCACCTATAAGGAGATATCCGGATCTGCAGATACACCGCATTATAAAAGAGCAGTTACGGGGAAGGATGAATGAAAGCCGGATGGCGCACTATGAAGAAATTCTGCCCCAGGTGGCGAAGCATTCTTCTGATATGGAGAGGAGAGCTGACGAGGCAGAGCGGGAAACTGACAAGCTGAAAAAGGTTCAGTATATGGAAAATAAAATTGGCCGGATTTATGAAGGCGTCGTTTCTGGTATTACCGCATGGGGAATTTATGTGGAGCTTAGGAATACCATAGAGGGAATGATTCATGTCTCAAAACTGGCAGGAGATTATTATTATTGTAATGAAGAAACCTATGAAATGATTGGAAGAGATACCGGCAGATGTTTTAAGCTGGGGCAAAAAGTAATGGTAATGGTAGATGGAGTGGATCATCTGCAGAAAAGCATTGATTTTGTATTAGCCCCGGAGGGAGAGGATAAGATTGAAAATTTTTAATTTTCAATCAGGAGATTTGCGATACGGGCAGAGTCTTTTGACTGTGAAAGGAGCATGGGTTAAAGATGGCGAAAGAAGATATGAAACTGGTGGCTAATAACAAAAAGGCATATCATGATTATTTTATTGAAGAAAAATACGAAGCCGGACTGGTTCTGCATGGAACTGAGGTAAAGTCACTGCGCATGGGAAAATGCAGTATTAAAGAGGCATTTATACGAATTGAAAATAGTGAGGTGTTTATTTATGGTATGCATATAAGCCCTTATGAAAAAGGAAATATATTTAATAAGGATCCGCTTCGGGTAAAAAAACTGTTGCTGCATAAGCAGCAAATACGAAAGCTGATCGGTAATAGTTCTGAAAAAGGATACACAATTGTTCCCCTGCAGGTTTACTTTAAAGATGGCAGGGCAAAAATTGAAATTGGCCTTGCAAAAGGTAAAAAGCTTTATGACAAGAGGCAGGATATTGCCAAAAAAGATCAGAAAAGAGAAGCAGAAAAAGAACTGAAAGCAAAGTTGCATTTTTAAGTTTAATCTATTATAATTAATTTAATTAATAAGGGATAGTAAAGGTTTCGACAGGGGCTTTGCAGCTGGAGAAGCTATCCGCAGGCGATGCGTTAAATCGCAAAAATAAATATAAACGCTGAAGATAATTTAGCATACGCTGCCTAATGGCAGCTGTCTGACCTAGTGCACCTACACATTAGAATTCAGGCATCGACTATGTAGGAAACGACACAGGTTAAGCTTTGCGCCTGTGGGCGTATTATGAAGCTACTGAATAAATCGGGGTGTCGGTTTCCTGATTTAGGAGGGAATGAGGGTTACCCGAAATAATCGACTATGATAGTAGAAGGACAGGGAATGGGTCTTTGGACGCGGGTTCGACTCCCGCCTATTCCATAAAGAAAAGTTCTTATGAGGTTCGATTTGATTCGGCTTTTTAAGGACTTTTCTTTGAATTCTTTTTCTTAAAATAAATTGGGAAAGGATAAGACATATGGAGGAAAAAACAGATTTTTATGTAGCCGGATACCGCTTTGGTTCTATAGAGGATGCAAAGCAGGCCCAGAAGGAAGAAAAGGAGGCTTCCTATTTTGAGTCAAAGCTTAGGGGGAAAGAAGTACAAAATATTCTGGCAGCCTATGACAATATTTTAGATGAAAAGGTATTTAAAACCCCTGTTGGCTGGGAATATTTAAAGAGTTTGCAGGATAAAATACGGGAAATGGGAATGGAAGAAGATTACATAAGACCAATCCCTATGTATGTTTCTTATGTACATGATGAAAGTGAACAAATTACCACAAGACAGCGGATACAGCCGGTCCCAAAAAAGGAAGATGGCAGTGGCAAATTGAGACTGTCCATTTTTTTTAATATTCTGCTTGTAATTATGGTGGCAGCGATGTTTATGATTGCAGTCAACAGTGATAACCCTAATATCTTGAACTATGAAACCACAATTATAAATAAATATGCATCATGGGATCAGGAATTGACAGAAAGGGAAAACAAGATTAGGGAAAAAGAAGCGGAACTTTTCACAGATTAGACATATTTCTGAAGTATACTAAATGAAAGGCTTATGTGGAAAGGCATGGATTAAGAATGGATAAGTTAAAAATTCTTGTAGTAGATGATGAATCCAGAATGAGAAAACTTGTAAAGGACTTCTTGCAAAAAAATAATTATGAGGTGATAGAGGCAGAGGATGGCAGTCAGGCGCTTGATCTTTTTTATGAACAAAAGGATATTGCACTTATTATTCTGGATGTTATGATGCCTAAGACAGATGGCTGGCAGGTTTGCCGGGAAATCAGGCAGTATTCCAATGTGCCGGTTATCATGCTGACGGCAAAATCAGATGAAAGGGATGAACTGCAGGGTTTTCAATTGGGCGTTGATGAATACATTTCCAAACCTTTCAGCCCCAAAATACTTGTGGCCCGTGTGGAAGCGATTCTACGCAGGACAAATCAGCTTGCTGATGAGGAAAAGCTGGAAGTAAGCGGTATTATTGTAGATAAGAAGGCACATAGCGTAATCATAGATGGCAGGATGGTAGAATTAAGTTATAAAGAGTTTGAGCTTTTGGCATATTTTCTGGAAAACAGGGGAATTGCCCTGTCTCGTGAGAAAATACTGAATAGTGTATGGAACTATGACTATTTTGGAGATGCAAGAACGATAGATACCCATGTAAAAAAGCTTCGAAGCAAGATGGGGAAAAAAGGTGATTTAATAAAAACAATATGGGGATTAGGGTACAAGCTTGAAGCGGAGTAACAGAAGAATTATGAAATATTCAATAAGAAAGCAGTTTGCATTGGTGTTTGGTCTGTTGATGGCAGGAACAATTCTGCTTTGCTGGTTTATAAACAACACCTTTCTTGAGGAATACTATTTAAGAAATAAGCAGAAAGCAATGATGGACGCATATCAAAGTGTAAATGAAGCATCAAATGAGGGCATAATAAATACGGAAACTTTTGACATTGAATTTCAGAAGATCTGTGGAAAAAACAATATTAGTATTATTCTTCTTGATGCAAGGTCCAAAACCCTTAAAGCATCCATGAATGACTATGAACTTTTAAGCAGACAACTTGTTGATTATGTATTTGGAAAAGGAATTACATTTGAGGACAAGTTGTTAGAACTGGAAGAAAATTATGAAATGTATATCAAGCTGGATGCAAGAACGCAGTTGGAGTATGTGGATATGTGGGGGGTTTTGGATAATGGAAACCTTTTCCTGTTTAGAAGTCCTCTGGAAGGAATACAGGAAAGTGTAGCGCTTGCAAACCGTTTTCTCGCATACGTGGGAATTGGTTCTGCAATATTTAGTGCACTGATTATTCTGCTTGTTTCCCGTAAAATTACAGAGCCTATTATGGAACTTACCTGCATTTCTGAGAGAATGAGCCATTTGGACTTTGATGCTGAGTATACAGGAAGCAGTAAAACGGAAATTGCCCTGCTTGGACAGAACATAAATCATCTTTCAAAAACATTGGAAACTACCATATCAGAATTGAAAAGCGCAAATAACGAGCTGCAGCGCGATATTGAAAAGAAAAGTCGAATTGACGAAATGCGCAAAGATTTCTTGTCCAATGTTTCTCATGAGCTGAAGACTCCTATTGCATTGATACAAGGGTATGCAGAAGGACTGAAGGAAGGCGTAAGTGATGATGAGGAGAGTAGAAACTTTTATTGTGAAGTCATTATGGATGAGGCTGCTAAGATGAATCATATGGTGAAAAAGCTTCTTACATTGAATCAGCTGGAATATGGAAACGACACAGTTTCAATGGAGCGCTTTGACATTACAGCCCTGATTAACAATTACCTTTCATCTGCTGCTATTTTGTGCAGACAGAAAGGCATTAAACTGCAGATGGAAAGTTACCCGGCTGTCAAAGTGTGGGCTGATGAATATATGGTGGAAGAGATATTTAATAATTATTTTACTAATGCAATGAATCATGTTGCAGAAAAAAGAGTGATTGATGTAAAATTGACTTTAAAGGAAAAGCTGGTTCGGGTTTCTGTTTTTAATACAGGGCGGCCTATACCAGAGGAATGCATTGACCATATATGGGAAAAGTTCTATAAAGTGGATAAAGCCCGGACAAGAGAGTATGGAGGAAGTGGGGTGGGGCTTTCTATTGTAAAAGCAATGATGGATGCAATGAACCAGAAATATGGCGTTATTAATTACGATAACGGAGTGGAATTCTGGTTTGAACTGGAAACCACCAAAGGGGCAGAGGAAAAAGGAGAATAGCAGGCCAGGTAACCGCACAAGCTAATCTGGCATGGAGAAATAGATTGGACAGTGGAAATATGAATCATATGGAACATAAAGATATTGCAGGATGGGAAAATAAAGAGAGAGAGTATATGCAGCGGGTTAGAAATATGCTGAACCTTCTTATGGAGGAGTCTGAGGATCCGGATTATGATCAGTATTTGGCGCAGATGGCCAGAGACTTAGACAGTGGTAAAGCAAGCCCCTGGCAGGTAGAGCAGGAAGCGCAAAGAAGTTATCAGCAGTATCGGCAGCGTATGGTGCAGCAGGAGATGGCCCGGATCCATGCACTTCACCGTCAGCAGTTATTGACTGATACAAAATCAAAAAGAAATATGGAATTTAGAGTTGGCGTTCATATCTTTGGATTTTTAGGCGGGGTATTTATTCTGGCAGCATTTGTGATCTTTGGATTTAACTTTCTGGATGGGCTTGCACAAGGGCTGTGCCTTTATGGGATTGCGATTATTTTTGTAGTATTATCAGAACTATTGTTAAATAGAAAATTTCCGGCATTTTCCCGAGTGATTACAGGAATTGGAATTGGAGGGATGTACGTTGCTAATTTTGTAAACTTTTTAGTGCTGCATACAATTAATGGAATTGCAGCGCTTATAGTTACATTGCTTATTGCCGCAGGGACATTTTTACTCAGTAAGAAAAAGGAATCTGCAGCAATGCGGATTATTAGTTTGGCAGGGTGTTATATCAGTTTCTTGCCGGTAGAGGGTTTTGAAACGGAATTTGCGTTTTTGGTTAGTGCGCTGTTATTGCTTGTGATAAATACATTCAGCATATTTATACGTAATCAAAAGCACCAAACATTTATTGATAGTATACATATCTTTTTAAATGTATTGTTTACCATGATTTTAACAGGTGTTGCATGGGCTGAGGAACTTGAATCAGCATATCTGGTATTATTTGTACTGACAGCTTTTATCTTTTGTAATATACTCTGTTTCAGACGGAGGGATGAAAAAGAAAATATAGTATTTACATTTGGCTGCATTGCCAATGGAATTTATCTCTTTTTACTTTTTATGGTTGGAACCGTATCGCCGGAAATGGCGGATTCACAAATGAAATTGTTTGTGCATTTGCTGACTGAGGTCTTAATTGGTGCGGTTTGTGGTATTTTCTTTTTTCTTTGGAATAAAGAAGATGGCAGAAAATGGGCGCAGGTTTATTATGTGGCTGGAGTTTACTTTATTTTAAGTTCGAATGCGGAATTTCCACTGGAAAAAATCATAGTATCATTGGCAGTATTTTTTCTGATAAAGATTTTTGCAGACCGGAAGGAAATGTGGGTGCTTGATTGTATTGCAACAGCGTGGATTGGAATACAGGGACTTTGGATTTCAGATAATTGGTACTGCTGGCTGTTTTCCGCAGCACTGATTTTAGCTATTTTAAAGGTAAGAAGAATTCACATTTATCATGAATTGGTGATTACGTTTGGCATTTTGATGGTTTGGTGGAGTCAGTGTAATTTCTATTTATATAATAAATTCGATTTTGACAGAGGATGGTTTTATCCGGTAAGTGCAGGAGGTTTACTGCTGTTATTCTTACTGTTTAATCATTTGCCTTGGCTAAGAGATAAAAATCAAAAGCCTTATAATATAATAAATGTTATTTTTATGACAATATTTTATTTGGGAGTCTGGTGGTGCGGCAGTTATATTATTAGTTCAATTATGATGGTGCTTGGAACAGTATCTATTATCATAATTTTCAGAGAACGCTACAAAATGAAGCTTCCTAAAAAACAACTGTTTCTGGCAGGATTTCTGGTATACTTTTCTTTAACGGGACATTATGAGTCACCTGTAATTGTAAGCATACTGCTTATGATGATTGCACTTTTATGTGTGGGAGGAGGATTTAAACTGCGTGATAAAACCGAAAGAATCTGTGGCCTTGTACTTGCATTTTTTGTCTGCATTAAGCTGGTAGTATATGATTTTAGGGAAGCTGAAATATTTTATAAAATGATTGTATTTTTAGTAGTTGGTGCCATTGCACTTATTATTTCTTTTCTTTACATACAATTAGAAAAAAATATTGGGAATCAGGAAAATGTAAGATGAAAGACAGGATTGTTGACTATAGGCGGTTGCTTTGCTATTATAAAAGTTAGCATATGAGGGAAAGGCGTGGATCAAAATGAGAAAAAAAATAACAGGCATTGTAATATTAATTTTTATTACAGCATTTGCAGCAGGCTGTGGCAATAAAATACCGGAAATGACTGAACAGCAGCAGGAACTTATAGTGGAATATGCAGCAGGAACAGTATTAAAATATGATAAAAATTATGAGAGCAAGCTAGTGGAATTAACCTTAGAAGAAACTGTTGAAAGTGAACCTGTAAAAGAGGAAGAGGCTCCTGACTCTGAAAATGAAGAGGAAGAAGTAGTAAATGGATCAGGAGAAGAAGTTACTGTTATTGATAACACCGAAGCAGCAACTACTGTTGCAAGTATTGAAGAATTTTTACAAATTGATTCAGTTGCAATTACATATACAGGGTACGAAACCTGTGATATGTATCCTGAAGATACTGAAAGCAGTGAATTGTATTTTTTCATGAATGCAACACAAGGAAATAAACTGCTTGTTTTAAAATTTAATATAGAAAATTTTTCCGGTGCAGAGAAAGAAGTAAATATTGCGCAGAGTAATGTGAGATTTAAGGTATCTGTTGACGGAGTAGAGAAAAATGCATTGACAACAATGCTTCTTAATGATCTTGCATATTACAATGGAATGCTTGCGGCTGGGGAAAGTGCAGAGCTTGTGCTTATATGTGAAGTGCCTGTTGAACAATCAGAGAATATTTCATCACTGGCATTGGTTTTGAAAAATGTAGACAATGAAGCTACAATTTCGTTGTATTAGTATCATTTGATTTTTTTTAGATTGAAAAATGTCCATTTTACAAGTGATTCTTGCTATAAATAAAGTGTGTGAAAAAAATCTACAAATTTTTTAAAAATACTATTGACATTATCAGACAAGGATGATATAGTAATCAACGTTGCGGGTGATAAATACAAAAGCTCCTGTAACAGAACCTTGACAAATAAACAGCAATGCAGCCCTGAAAATTCGAAAGAATAATTCA
>OFGK01001450.1_pt1 | contig 12642 bp, 11 predicted proteins | sample 1521771 | NCBI WGS metagenome assembly OFGK01 (sample SAMEA3504088, study PRJEB24116) | mouse gut metagenome | biome: mouse gut; feature: mouse-associated habitat; material: faeces | place: Denmark | collected 2011 | reverse complement strand
CCTCCCCCACCGTGACGTCCCTGCCGATCACTTTCGGCTTTCCCTGCACCGTCATCGTCTGGATCTGATATTCCTGAGATTCCGGGTTGCAGCACCATTTGCACCGGAGCACACAGCCCTTCAAAAATACAATGGTGCGGATACCCTTCCCGTCATGGATGGAATAGCGCTGTATATCAAAAATTCTCCCTTTCGTATGAAGATACCCTTTGTCGGATCTGTTTGGAACAGGCATTTGATTTTCGTATAAACCCGGAAAATCCATGTCCCCGGCATTTCGAGCCATTTCCATAACTATGTCCTCCGTTTTCTCAACTCTTCCTTCCCGCCTGCTCAAAAGCCCTGTTCCGTTCTGGCGATAATATCATCCTGCAGGGATCTTGACAGCGTAGTAAAGAGCGCACTGTATCCTGCCACCCGGACTACCAGATGCTTGTAATTCTCCGGATGCTGCTGTGCATCCAGAAGCGTCTCTCTGGACACCACGTTAAACTGCATATGCATTCCCTTCTGATCAAAATAGGAACGGATCAGGGAGACAAAGTTATTCAGCCCTTCCTCGCCGCTTAATGCGGACGGGTGGAATTTCTGGTTGAACAGCGTGCCGTTGCTGGCAATGCCATGGTCTAATTTTGCCACCGAGTTTGCCGCCGCCGTAGGCCCGTGCACATCCTTTCCCGATGAGGGTGAAACACCATCCGCCACCGGTTTATGTGCCAGTCTTCCATCCGGTGTGGCGCCGGTCTGCCCGCCTAACGGTACGTTTGCCGATACCGGATATACGCCTGGAATATACCGCCTCTGGGATTTTCATATTTCTCCACAGGTTTTGTATAAGTATAAGCCGCATCTCTTGCCAGTGCGTCCACTTCCTCGATATCGTTTCCGAACTTGGGCAGCGCGTCAATCATATCGTACAGATTGTCGCACATTGCCTGGTCCTTGTCGGATAGCTTGGTATCCATAATCGTTTTTGCTATTACGGCAATATCCTCATCCGAAACATCTCTTCCCGCCTGTTTCAGTTCCTGCACGATCTGTGCTGTCATCTCCGCCACGGTAATCTCGTCAAAACCCTTGCCGTAGTTTAACGCCAGTGCCCGCCTGAAATCTCCCAGCGTCGCTTTATGTTCATCAAACACCAGGGTTTTGATGGCGTACAGAGAATCCGCCACATTGGCGATACCAAAGCCCTGAGGTCCCGTGAAGTTATAGATGGCTCCGCCTTCCTGCAAAGACATCCCTCTCGCCATACAGTCGTCCACCATACAGGACTCAAAAGGCAGCGGGCATCTTTCCATATGCGCCTGGTCGATGGCATTATCCGCGTTGACCAGCAGGGATATCTGATAGTCCATCTGCTTTTTATAAGCGTCATAGAACTCATCAAAGGTTGTAAAACTCTCCACATCGCCGGTCTGAATGCTTGCCGGCTCCCCTTTGTCATAACCGTTCGTAAATACGAACTCCAGAGGACGGCACATGTTGAAGAACGCCGCATCATGCCAGCCTTCGGTCTTTCCGGCTTTCTGTGGTTCCACGCAGCCGATGATATTGTAGGTTCTGGCATCTTCCAGCGTCAGCCCTCTGCTCATCAGCGCCGGAATAATCACTTCATCATTATAGTAAGCCGGCAGTCCGATACCGGTCCTTGTCAGCTCGGCCGCATGAATCAGCAGATCCTGCGGGGAACCGTTCCATACCCGGATAGATAAGGACGGCTGAGGCAAAAAGACATGCATGGAGCAGGTGATGCACATAAAGGACAGATCGTTTGTCACATCTATTCCGTTCTCATCCTGTCCGCCCACGATCAGGTTCTGGAACAGGCTGTAGCCCGCAAATCCTTCCGCACTTGCCGCATCACGGCATTTATTCAAGTCATTTAACTTCACCCAGATGCAGTCCATCAACTCCTGCGCAAACTCTCTGGTGATGGCTCCCTTGTCCAGATCCTTCTTAAAATAAGGATACATATACTGGTCAAACCGTCCCGGAGAGATGGAATGTCCGCTGGACTCGAGCTGCAGAAGCTGCTGCACAAACCAGAAACTCTGACATGCCTCATAGAAGTTCTCAGCCCCTTTGGCCGGTACTCTTGCGCAGTTTGCGGAAATCTTCAGCAGTTCCGCCTTCCTCCCGGGATCACCGCACCTTCCCGCCATCTCCGCCGCCAGCTTCGCATAGCGCTCCGCATAACGGATCACCGCCTTACAGCTTATAATCACCGACTGCAGAAAACGGGAACGTTTCGCATAGTCGCCGTCTCCCACTTTGCAGTTCGCAAGGTGTTCTTCCGCGATCCTGATGATTCCCTCGAAACCAATCTCCAGCACCTGCTCATATTTTACGGTGATATGCCCTACCCCGTTATAAAAATAGTTCCCCGGCGTAAAGACGTTATGAGCCATCGCCGTCAGGGTTTCCGGCGCCATATAAGCCGTCGCGAGTTCACTGGTCGTTTTTCCCTTCCAATACCGATTTGCCTCATGCAGTTTCCTTTTCGTTTCATCCGAAATATAGAAGGGATCTGCCGCCCTCGTCTCCACAGTCTCAAATTCAGCCTCCAGCCATTCCCAGGAAAACTCCGGGTAAGTCTGACAGCCTCTGGGCGCGATCGTCGTGGAGCCAACGATCAGCTCTTCATCCCGGATAATAATCGGTATATTATCCAAAATATGTTCAAACGCTTTCGCACGCCTGATGACCATCGGCTCATGTTCCGTCTGCTGATAGGACTCCGTAATCAGCACGGCTCTCGAAGCTTCAATTTCCGGCATTTTAGCATAGAGATGTTCCACTAATCGGGTGATTCTCTCGCTCTTCGGAATTGTCTCCGAATAATATTTCATTTTCTGCTTCCTCCTTTTCCCCAATAACTTGTTCTCATTATACGCTCCACACCCATCAAAGTCAATGAAATAGTCATATTTTTTTGAACGTTTTTTTGGTTTTTCAAACAATTTTTGTGGTTTCTTGTTATTTTTATTGACAAACCACATATTCGGGCGTACTATGATATTATTGAGGGGACTATTATGATTCAGCTTGATGTACATACCCATTCTATTTCCAGCGGACACGGTACCGCCTGTACCATAGCGGATATGGCAAAGGCGGCAAAAAAACAGGGACTTTCCCTGCTTGGTATCTCAGATCATGGTCCCGCTACACTTTGTGCGGGAACGCCTTCTTATTTTAAGAATCTGCAGATGGCGCCGAAGATGCGCTGCGGCATACGAATGCTTTACGGCGTAGAACTGAATATCCTGGACTATTCCGGCAGAGTCGATTTAGAGCACGGCATTTTAAGCGGTATGGACTATGCCGTTATCAGCATGCACACCAAAAATATTGTCCCCGGCAATATGCTCGAAAATACCAACGCCTATATCGGCGCCATGGACCAGCCGAAGGTACGCATTGTGGGGCATTGTGACGATGTGAAATTCCCTGTGGATTATAAGGCATTGGCGGAAGCCGCCGCCGCCCATCATGTGATGATGGAAATCAACAACACTTCCATCATGCCCGGTGGCTACCGCGGCAATACGATCGAAAACAATATCCGGATGCTCTATCAGTGTATGCGTTATGAAGTGCCCGTGCTGCTCTCGAGCGACAGCCACGGCCCAAAGAATGTGGGAAATGTGAAAGGTTCCGAAATTCTGCTGAACGCCTGCCGGGAAGTTTTTGATTTTCCTGACTGGCTGGTGATGAGTTACGATGCGGAGAGATTTCTCGAATATATTAGAGCGGACAAATCCGGCAGATCATAGAATTATAAAAACGAGCAGATGCCCATCTCACAATAAAGCATCTGCCCGTTTTATTTTTTTCTATCTACCGCACAATATAGTCTATGATATTTTTAAACAGCCTGTCATAGCCTTCCCAGTCACAGAATTCCTTCGGTGCCCAGTGTGGGGAACAGTCGCTGGAAAATACGCCCGTTCTTCCCTCGCCATAGTTTCCGAAAGCAATAAACGGATCTCCGCAAAGAGTCGCCACCAGCTCTGCGCCTTCTTTTAAAATGCTCTTATTATAGCCAAGCACAGGCGGCCACTCTCCCTGTATTCCGTTTAAAACGGGATGTCCGGCATCCACGCTTTCAGCCGAGACGCCTTCGCAGTGCTCCATTCTGTCATCGCAGGTAAGCAGCTGCACCGGCAAAACGTCCTGCACGGGAGTCGCCCACCATTTTCCCTGACCGCCGATACCCGTAAACGTCATATAGCCTCCGATCATCAGCAAGCCGCCGCCCTGAAGTACATAATCTTTCAGAAGCTGACAGCGGTTCGGAAATCTTTTGCCCGTCGAAAACGTCTCCGTGGGTATCAGAAGCGTATCAGCGCCGATATCAGACAGCACAACACACGCATATTCCTTCAGTTCTTCCATTGTATAGGGAAAATGATCCGCTGCTATATGGCTCGGCATATAGACAAGTTCATACCCCGCCTTTTCGATTGCCTTGTCAATCCATCCCAGGCCGGTTTCATATTTCGACGCGGAAAAAGCGTTAAAGCCTTTCACCTCCGTAACCGTTGCCATCCAGGATTCACCCGCAAATAATACTTTTTTTGCCATAATTTTTAACCTCTCATCACACATTCGGATTGTCCATTAACTCCAGCGGATAGTCTCCCAAATGCTCTACCTTAAAGCCGTTTGCCTTATAAGCTTCATAGTCAAACGCATCCAGTTCGTCGATCGCCAGTTTATGGAACTCATAAAAGTTAGGCCACCATTCATAAGTATCACCCAGATCATGCGTCAGATAAGCATCCGCAATGTCCTTGCCCATCTGCGGCGCCACATAAAACGCCCCCATGGCAAGTACATTCACACCGTTTCCGGTGATAGCACGCAGCGCCGCCGGAACGCTTTCCACCACCCCCGCATGCACGCCGGGACATTTGCTCGCCGCAATATGAATCCCCATACCCGTGCCGCAGAAAATCAGTGCTCTCTCAAACTCACCTTCGGTGATCATGCTGCCAACCCGTAAGCCGATACGATGGAACATCAGATCCGTATCATTTTCATCGCTGTCTGCCCGAACACCTACATCCGTCACGGTCCAGCCCTTTTTCTTTAAATGCGCCACCACCGCTTCCTTTAGAGGATAGCCTGCAAAATCTGCTCCTACCAATATTTGTTTATCTTTTATTGTCTTCATCCTTTTCCTCATTTCTGCCATATAAATATCTTTTTTTGTTTATGATGCCGCTTTCCTTTTGAACAGTTTAATATGGTTATCCGTAAAATAGTTCATTACCATAACAAGCAGAAGTACCGCACCCCAGACTAACGAAATATAGTAACTGCTGATCTGTGGGAAACGATTGATGCCTGTCTCCAACGCACGTACCAGGAAGATAGCCAGAAGAACGCCGCTGATCTTTCCTTTTCCGCCATTAGGGCTCACACCGCCGAGCACCACGATCATAATACACTGCAGTGTATAATTAGAACCATAATCCGCTCTGGCGGAATTATAATTTGCCAGCATGATCATGCCGCCCAGGGCGGAACAGATGCCCGAAATCAGATAAGTCTTTATTAAGATCCAGTCCACCAGCAGGCCGCTGTATCTTGCCACGTTCTGGCTGCTGCCCATCAGAATGATCTTTTTACCGTATGTAGTCTTTTTCATCAAAAACCACACCGCAGCAGCTCCCACTGCAAAGATCAGAAACTGTACGGGAATCCCCGCCACCCGGTTATTGACAATAAACGCGTAAGTCTTCGGGAAATCGCTGATAGCGCTGCCGTTTGTCAGAACAATTCCTACTCCGGTAAGCAATTCACTTGTTCCAAGGGTTGCCAGGATGGGCGGTATTTTACATTTTGCCACCAGAATACCATTTATTGTGCCTGCCGCGGCTCCCATCAAAATCGCGAGTAAAAATACGACCGGAATCATAGCCGCCGCAAGTTCCCCGCTCTCGTTTGCAAGGCTTCTCATAAAAAGTGCCATAGTGATAGAAGTAACATTTGCAACGCCCACGGTAGATAAGTCAATTCCGCCTGTGATCATACAGACCATAACACCCAGAGACATCAGACCAAACTCAGGGAACTGGGCAAACATGGTCTGGAAGTTTACTATCGTATAAAATTTGGAACCTTTTGTGATCCCTATGAAAACAAACCATACCAGCATAATCACAATAAGCCGCCAGATATGAACATCCTGTTTCATAGACTTTTTTATCTTTTCCGCCATTATGCCGCCTCCTTCGTTTTTTTATGGTGTCCCTTGCCCATTCCGGAATGAGACGACTGATATGCACTGATGATCGTTCCGATCACAATGAGCAATCCCACAAATACATTTTTCCAGACTACCGGCACGCCGATCAAAATCATGGAGTTTTCTACCAGTACGATCAGTAATGTTCCCAAAATACAGCCTGTCATGGTTCCCTTACCGCCTACGATAGCCGTTCCGCCAAGCACCACGCCGGCGATAATGTTCATCTCCATCCCCAGCATATTGGTGGGATGGCATTGCTGCATCATACACACTCTGATAATGCCGGCAATACTTGCTACAATTCCGGCAAATACATACAGCAAAAATTTGGTCCATTTCACACGGAAGCCCGCATTATATGCTGCCGATTCGTTTCCGCCGATGGCATAGATCCCTCTGCCAAACATGGTATATTTCAATATAAAGAAGGCAAGTATGATAACCGCAACAAACATCAAAAATGCAACCGGCAGCCTCGAAGAAAGTCCGCTCTGGGAATTGGTAGCCGTATAGAGCGCCACCGTGCCAAAGTCCTTCATACCCGTCGGAATTACCGCAAGCTGCTTGGATTCCAGCGTTCCCTGCATAAATCCTTTAAATACGCTGGCAGTTCCCAGTGTGACGATCATTGCCGGGAGATTCAGATATCCCACAAAGAATCCGTTGATTGCACCGAGTACCGCGCCGATCAGAATCGCCACGATAAGCGGCAGAAATACGCTGCCCTCATACCCCATATCCAGGAACATCTTTGTCGTGGCATAGGCTGTCAGAGATGCAAGCGCCGGGAAAGACACATCGATACCGCCGGAAAGAATTACAAGAAATTCTCCGATGGCAAAAAGCCCGGGCACGATCATCGCCGACATAATATCCACAATATTATTGGAAGTGTAAAACTGTCCCGACCGTATCTGAATCAAAAATGACAGAGCTAAGATGATCAAAAATATGTAGGTTTCATTCTGCTTTAACAGCTTATTTGTTTTTAATTGCATCCTTCCACCCTCCTACATCATTTTGTCCAGAATCTGTTTTTCAGTTGCCTCGGCAGCCGAAAATTCTCCGGACAGTTTTCCGTCTTTCAAAGTCATAATCCTGGAACAGTTTTCGAGAATCTCCGGCAAATCATCCGAAATAATGATAACGGCCATCCCCTTTTCTGCCAGGGACTGCAAAATAGCATGAATGTCATGCTTTGAACCGATATCCACACCCACCGTCGGGCCGTTCAGGATCAGCAGTTCAGGTTCACATGCCAGCCACTTTGCAAGTACGATACGCTGCTGGTTTCCGCCTGACAGCGTAGAGGCAGCATTGTTCGCGTCCGGTGTCGCAATGGAAAGTTCCTTTACCCACCGGTCGATCTCTTCTTCCGTCCTCTTTCTGTCCACCAGCTTCCCTTTTGTCAGATTATCGATTTCGGAAATAATAATATTGTCTCCGATACTCTGGGATAAAAACAGTCCTTCGCTCAAGCGGTCTTCCGGTACAAAACCGATTCTCTTCGCAATCGCATCCTGCGGGCTTTTCAGTTCCGTCTCCTCCCCGTGGATCAGAATCTTTCCGCTGTCAGCCGGTTTTACGCCAAACAATGACAGTGCCAGTTCCGTTCTTCCGGAATCCAGAAGCCCCGTAATCCCCAGAATCTCTCCTGCCTTTATGGAAAAATCGATATCGCTGTAATGTCCTTCCAGAGATAACTTCCGCACTTCGAGTATGGGTTTTTCACCGATATTTTTCGGCTCAAATATCTTCTGTTCAAACTCCCTGCCCGTCATATAGTAGGTGAATTTTTTATCATCCAGATCGGAAGTATTGCCGGAAGCTATCAATTTTCCGCTTCTGAATACGGTAAAGCGCTCGGATATTTCAAAAACTTCATCCAATTTGTGACTTACAAAAAGAATCGAAATATTCTGCGCTTTCAACTGCAGGATCACTTTAAAGAGAGCTTTCACCTCTTTTTTGGTCAGCGCCGTCGTGGGCTCATCCATGATAATCAGCTTTGCGTTGAACATCAGGGCCCTGCAGATTGCCACCATCTGTTTTTCCGCCACGGAAAGGTCTCCGAGACGAGCGTCCAGATCCACCTGAAAGCCGATCCTCTCCACCGCTTCCTCGGCAATCTTTCTCATATCCTTCCAGTTTACCAGTTTCTTTTTTGCTACAAGCTGACTGTTGATAGCCAGATTCTCCATCACACTCAGGTTCGGGAAAATAGAAAAATCCTGATAAATTACCTGGATTCCATTCTCTATCGCAGAGAGCGGTGTGATTTTCTGCAACTCTTTCCCTTCAAATTCTATGGTGCCGGAATCTCTTTGATATACGCCTGAAATAATCTTGATCAGCGTGGATTTTCCACAGCCGTTTTCACCTGCGAGGCAATGGATCTCACCCGGTTTGATCTCCAGCGTCACGCCGTCCAACGCTTTTACGCCGGCAAAATATTTTCGTATATCAACAGCCCGGAATAAATATTCCGCCATAAATTTCCTCCTTCTCCTTGCCTTTTATCGACGCTGTGCCGGTGGATCATTCCGCCCGGCACAGACTTTTCCTCTATTATTTGACTGCAAGGTTTTAGAAACCAAATGAATCTACGTTTTCACCGTCAATAACGATCCAGCCTTCGCCCTCGAGAACCGTGCTGCTGCCCTCACGGAACGTCATCGCTTCATAACCCTCCACACCAAGATCTACCGGTGCGCCGATCTCTTCGCCGTTTAATACCTTAACTGCCAGGCTGATCATCGCTTTTCCTGCAATAGCCGGATCCCAAAGTGTCAGAGATTTTACGGTGCCGCTCTTTAACAGTGCCGCATTGTCGCCGGGCATACCTGTTCCGGATGTAAATGCCTTATCTACCAGGCCGAGCTCATCAATGGCACGTGCAACACCCGGTGAGTCAAAGGAAGAGGTTCCCATAATACCCTTCAGATCGGGATATTTCTTAAACAACTCTTTCGCCACGTTGTAAGCCGTATCGCCGTTGTCATGAGATTCTACTCTCGGTTCCGCCTCCAGGAGCGTCATGTTCGGATAATGCTCTTTCTGCCATTCCACACCTGCGTCCGCCCATTCATTATGGGAAGCATTCGTTACGTCCGCCACCATAGTTGTGTAAACGCCTTCTTCTCCCATTGCTTCCGCCAGGTTATCCATGATAAATGCGCCGTAACCTGCATTGGAGAACGCCTCAATATCATAGTTTACATTTTCCAGGCTTGCACCTTCATGTGCAATCACCACAATTCCTGCGTCCATAGCCTGTTTCAGAACCGGCTCAAGAGACTCCGGATCAACCGGTACAACACAGATAGCGTCCACCTGCTGCGCAATCAGATCCTGCACAAGCTGCGCCTGTTTCGTTGCGTCGATTTCGTCCGTACCCTTCTGGTATACATTCAGTCCTGTCTCTTCCGCATATTCTTTTACGCCGGTATCCATACGTACAAACCAGGGGTTTGATGAATCTTTGGGAACTACCACGATCTCATAATCACTCGCCGCTGCCGGTGTGCTTTCCTCCGCAGCGCCATCCTCTGCCGGTGCCGTCTCCTCTGCTGCCGGCGCGCTGCTTTCCTCCGCGCTGTTACCGCATGCAACAACCCCCCCGAGGATCATTGCCGTCGCCATAAATAAGGCTGCAAACTTTTTCATATTCTTCATAACTACCTCCATTCATTATTGTTTTTACTTTTTATTTTATCCTTATATTATTAAAGCGTTTTAATTCCACAACCCTCCTTTCTTCCGTTTATTTTTCACACTGCGGAATATCAAAACGTTTTAATGTTCAAATACCTCAGCAGGAACCCCTTACGACCAGTTCCTGCTCCAACATAATATTTTTCACCCGCTTTCCCGTGCGGTAAGCCGTCACCTGCTTCCATAATTCCTGTGCAAGCCGCATCTGATCCTGCTTGATGGTGGTAAGGGGCGGCTGCAGGTAAGCGGAAATCTCCAGATTATCACAGGCTACGATGCCAAAGTCTTCCGGAATTCGATAGCCCGCCTCACCGATGGCCTTTATCACACCGATTGCCAGCATATCCGAAGAAACCATAAATACGCTCGGAAGTTCTTCTCTTTTACGATCCTTCAACAGTTTTTTCATATAAAAATAACCGTTCTTCGCGTGACCATGGCGAAACTTTTCCGAAATATGCACATATTCTTCCCGGTAGGGATAACCGTACTTTTCCAGTCCCGCCTTATAACCCACAAACCGGTCCCACAGATTGTTCAGTACCAGCGGCTCCGAAATAAACCCGATGCGCTCATACCCTCTTCCCTTTAAAAAACCTATGATCTTTTCCGCCGTCGCCACATTATTGTAAGCCACATAGGAGACTCCCTTTTCGCTGCTTCTGCGGTCCGCCAGAATCACATGAACGCCCTGCCCTACCAGTTCCCGTATGTACTCCTCATCATCATGGCCATTCGCGATAATAATAGTCTTGACATTATTCTGCAGCAGGTTATACAGTACTTTCTTCTCCTGCTCCAGCGAGTATTCATAGCCGCATATCATCATGGTATAATGCTCCTTATCCGCTTCGCCCATGATCGCGTTAGCCATCTCCGAATAAAACATATTCGTCAGCTTCGGCACCAGAAGCCCAAGCTGGCGGTTCTCCTTGCGCCGCATATTCTGTGCCGCAACATTCGGAATATAGTTTAATTTCTCAATCGCCTCTTTCACCCGCGCCGTAGTCGCTGCGGATATGGTCGCCGTTCCATTGATAACATGAGATACCGTTCCTATTGTCACGCCCGCCATCTGCGCGACATCTTCCATCGTGCTTCTTTTTTTTATCCTTTTCGTATTTTTCATGAAGCTGTCCCTGTCATCTACTAAAACGTTTTAATTGCTATCATTATAGTATCGTAACATTTTTACGTCAACATATTTTTAATTCTTTCTACTTTTTGCCCAATCATTTTTGTTGAAAGTGCACAATAACCGTGTCTTTCAAATTTACATCTGCATAAAAAAACAGATTTATCACGTACCAAAGCAGGACTGTTTGCATAAAAATCAAATATATCCAAAAATCCCTTTCGGGCAGACATGATAATTGAAGCTGTCTCTCCCGAAAGGGACTATCTTTCCATTCTCTTTATCGATCCTACATCACTCTTCTCACCGCCAGGATCGGACGGTACTGTGCATTGCTCACCTTGATTCCCGTCCTCTGGGTACTGGCATGGACGATCATACCACCACCTATATACATGCCCACATGCCCTTCATAGCAGATAATATCACCGGGCTGCGCCTCTGAATAGGATACACCCGTTCCCACACTCCGAAGCTGGGAAGAAGTCCTGGGCACCCGATAGCCATAATCCGCATACAGCCGAAAAATAAATCCCGAACAGTCCGCACCGTTTGTCAGACTGGTGCCGCCGTACACATAGGGATTACCCACAAACTGCTTCGCAAACTGTACCACATCGGCTCCCGTACTTCCGGTCGGGTTCGCGTATGTCTTGCCGCCCTCCTCGGTCTTGCCGCCGGATGCTGCGTTTTCTGATGTCTTCTTTCTGGCCGCAGCCTGCGCTGCCTTTCTCGCCTCTTCTTCCTTGGCAAGTCTCGCCTTCTCCTCGGCTGCAGACTCTGCTTTTACAAACTCAGTGGAAAGGGTAACGTAATCCATGGAAACATAGCCGTCACCTTCCTCGATATTTACCTTAACCCAGCCGTCCATTTCCTCTGTGACGATCAGTTCATCCTCAATCGGAACGAGACCGAGAACCGCCTCATCCAGACCGGGCTTCTCACGAACCTTCAGTGTCGTGGTCGTAACGGTCGCGATACGGGTTCCCACTTCCTTCGCATAATCAACGGCTGCGTCACCTGTCACGCAATACTCGCCCTTCACATATCCCTCAACGGAGCCGGAACTGATCTTATACCAGCCGTCCTCCTCCTCGATGAAACTGCCGACGGATTTGTTGTAAAGTTTACCGACAATCTCACCGTCTTCGCTCGGAATGTCACGCACATTTACATAATCATTTACTTTCGCGATAACCAGATTCTTAAAACTTTCCTCTTCCTCAGACAGGCCGCTTCCCGCCGCCGCCTTCAGATCCCTGGTGTAGCCCTCGCTGACTACAATCGTATCTTCTATCTTTTTTTCGGGAGCCTTGCTCACCTTATCGGAAGTGCTGGCAAGATCGGAAAACCCGCCCACCTGAACGCTGCCAACGCTGATGCCTTCGTTTTCGATTTCAGAGGAAGCATTTGCACCACTGTCTTATCCCTGCTGTGCCGCTTCTTTATCCGACTCTTCTTTTAAACTCGATAATGCGGTGGATTTCTCTTCATCCTGAAGGGAAAACTCGATACCTGCCGAAGGAAGAAC
>OFGK01001429.1_pt1 | contig 12830 bp, 11 predicted proteins | sample 1521771 | NCBI WGS metagenome assembly OFGK01 (sample SAMEA3504088, study PRJEB24116) | mouse gut metagenome | biome: mouse gut; feature: mouse-associated habitat; material: faeces | place: Denmark | collected 2011 | reverse complement strand
CACCCCGTCACGGTGTTCTTCGGGGCCAAGGCCGCCCCGGCCTACGTCATGGCCAAGCACATCATCCACCTGATCCTCTGCCTGCAAAAGCTCATCGAGAACGATCCTGCGGTGCGCCCCTGGCTGCGGGTGGTGATGGTGGAGAACTACAACGTCACCTGGGCGGAGCGGCTCATCCCCGCCTGCGACATCTCCGAGCAGATCTCCCTGGCCTCCAAGGAGGCCAGCGGCACCGGCAACATGAAATTCATGGCCAACGGCGCGGTCACCCTGGGCACCCTGGACGGGGCCAACGTGGAGATCGCCGAGCTGGTGGGGCCGGACAACATCTACACCTTCGGCGCGGGCAGCAATTACGTCATCGAGCTGTACGACCAGAAGATGAAGGACGCCTCCAAGGGCTACCAGTCCCGGGTGTACTATGAGCGCCCGGCGGTGAAGCCCCTGGTGGACTTCCTCATCTCCCCCGCCCTCACCTCCCTGGGGGACGAGGCAGCGCTGAAGGCGCTGTGGACCGACCTGACCACCAAGGACTGGTTCATGGCCCTGCTGGACGTGGAGGCGTACACCGCCGCCCGGGACCGGGCCATCGCCGACTACGGCGACCGCGCCGCCTGGGCCCGCAAGATGCTCGTGAACACCGCCCGCAGCGGCTATTTCTCCAGTGACCGCACCATCGCGGAGTATAACCGGGACATCTGGCGCCTGGGCTAAAGCCGGATCGCCGCACAAAGAAGCCCCCCGCCGCGAGGGAGAGGTAACGTAAAGATGTTACCTCTCCCTCATTTTTATAGCCAGCCAGATGTGATTGAATTGTGGGGAATCCAACACTTCGGAGGTAATTATAATGGAAAAGTCTGCATTTGAGCAAATGGATGGAACCTACCACCGAGAGGGAGATTACCTTCTCCCCAACCTCACTGTGCCGGAAAGCCCTCCTGTTGGTATCTGGGGGCAACGGCGGAAGCGCTACCTGAAAACGCAGCGGGAGCCACTTTACAACGCCCTGCTTCTTAGCGGCAAGCTGGATGACCATTTGGTTGAGGTTGACACTCAAGCAGACGCTATGTTTTTTCAGTTGGTCATACAACTGGCAGCGCAAAATGGTGTCTCTGAACAGCTTAAAGTAGAAAATCAGATGGAATGGGTGAAACAAATGAACGTCATCAGAGGTCAGGCGGTGGAAATAGTTTATAGTGAGTTAATTTATAGTTGACAGCAACAGCGGCAGGGAATAGAAATCCCTGCCGCCTCAATTTATGCAAAAGCTATTTCTTTGGTAAGAAGTATATCATAAGCGTTTATAACCCTATGAATCTCCTCAATACGTTTTTCGATGGGAAGATATTTTGCAACAACAGCTTGCTGCTCAGTAATAGATGGGATATCAATTTTTGTATATTTAAAAAACCCCGTCATATTCCACGTTCCATTATCAGCACTTGAAGAATATTGTAAAAATTGTGGGCGATATTGAAGAGCTAACCATCGTAAATCAATCAGATACGGCGAATCCTTTCTTTTATAAAGAATGTATGCATGATCGTTGATTGTGTATTTCCCGATTGGAAGAAACCTTATTTGCCCAGCTTTCCCATTTCGAGTTACTAAAAGCCCTTCTTGCCCCTTGAAAACTTTTAGCAATTTGTTATTAATGCTACAAAGAGGAATAGTGCCCATCATTGTTCTTTCTTCAGTTGCACTTGACAAAACCGAATAGCGTTCATTTTCATTCTGTTGCATCTGATATATGATTTCCTCAGTTAACCCAGTATTTCCACTTAAATAGTCTATGCATGAGGAAAGTGGAATGTTTTTTGCTTGGTAGTCTTTATATTCAAAAACAATCTCTTTTTCATAAATTGATAAATAACGTTCCTCCACTTTTTGCAAAATATCAAGGAAATTCTTGATTTTCTTTAGCTTTCCCAATATGCTCTGCTGTATCGAAAAATCAGGTAGATCAAATTCTACGGAGTATATTTGCTCTAAAGATAAGGTCTTGGAACCATTGCTGACGCTCAGGCTTTTATAGAAATTCTGCATATACAGAGCAAAAAATTCGAGACACACTTCATCTTCTACACTATCCCGAAGGGTGATAAATCCGGCATGATGATTGAGTGAGAATTGTTCATTGCATTTATAAGTCATGCTTCCTGCACTGCCATCCAAACTTATAATAATTCCCTCTCCCCAAAAAACAGTAATAGGCACTCCCTTTTTTGTCTTTGCAGTAATAGAAATCTTTCGATCAGTTCGATTGTGGCTTTTGTTGCCACCATATAGAGGGATCAACTCATCTCCATTTTGCAAAGAATGATAAACAGCCTCATCGGTTAAAGCATAATCCCCTTTTTGAATTTCGTTAAAAACGTCAAGGAATCTCATCTAAAAGCCTCCTGACCTCAGCCTCTATTGCATCCAATTCTTGCTGAAAATCTTTTTCATCTATGTAGTGCGGTGAATATGGACGTAGATAGTATTCGGGAAGAAGCGTAATATAGTTATCGTTCCAAACATCTTGTATTGCAACAAAGCCGCCTTTCCTTGAACACTGAGAAATACCTTTTTCGTCAATCCAACTCGTATGAGCCTCGCTATCATCAAAAGTCAGCCAGCGCTTTTCCAAAATTCCAGGCATTTCTATACCATCAGTGCTAACCCAACCAGATATTTCATCATGCATCCACCCATTACGATTGTTACGAAGCTTTGTGGGGAAACGTTTATCAGAGTTTGCTAATCCATCGTTATCAATAATATACATCCATATAGGCTTGTCTTGAATTTTTGTTATTTTTGTACTGCGCTTTTTAATAAAAAGGGCATACGTTTTTTCTTTTGTATATGGAGCGAATGCAAACTTGGGCAAGGAAACAATTGCATATATTTCACATTGTTCGAGTAACTCCTTGCGAAACTTTTTATATGACGGATTTTCTAAAACGCCATCTGGAGTAATAATGCAAGCCTTTCCACCAACATTCAGCAAATCAATTACTTTACAAATAAACGCAATTTCAGTTCGATTTGTAGTTATAGAATTAGTATTCGCCTTAATTGTACCACTTCCATATGGGGGATTTGTGATAACATATTGATATGTCTTTCCAAGGACTGACTTTCCTTGGAATTTCGACGGTTTGAGTGAATTGTCTGAGTACATATGTGTGTGGCCGTCACCAACCAAAAACATATTTAACCTGGTTCTTGATATATTCTCATCTCTTACGTCAACACCATAGAAACATCTCTTAGCCAAGAATTCTTTTGCATCATCACTTAGAGTTCCGCTCTTTTCATAGTTATTAATTAAAACTTTGAAGCTTTCTGTAAGAAAACCACCTGTGCCGCAGGCAGGATCAATAATTGAAAACTCTTTTTCTGAATTATAAACATCTTCATTTTGCAATAATAGCTTAGCAAAGATATGAGTATAATGCCGTCTGGTAAAGTACTCGCCAAAGTCTTTCTTTTCTTTTGAGGAAGCGAACATTTCATAAACAGCCCCAAATAAGTCGAATCCAGTACCATGTAATGGCTTCATAGAATCTATTATATCATAAATTTGCTTGACATCATCTACTCCAATTAAGGGCTTACTTTTTCCATCTCCACTGATTGCGATACGGACAACTTCCATAACGTTCTTAAATTCTTTGAAGGTGGTTTCTTCTTCCAGCCTACTGATATAACCGCTTAAATTGTTTTTAATTTTTTCAGCAATGTTATCATTACAAGTTGACCAGTATACTTTTGAAGCATCTTTAGTTCCGTCAATTTCTTCTTTTTCTTCAAAATATTCAAGTGCAACAAAACCAACAGTAAAGTCAATTTTTTGAACATTGTCTTTAAAGTTTATTCCACGATAAACTCCAGCAAGTTCCCATAACTTTTTATTGAAAATAGCTTCAGATATTGTAGAAATAGAATCAACATTGGTGCTAATTGCAGCTAAATTAGGGTTAGCAATTAGCTTGTTTTTTATCAGACGGTATATATCAATAGTTTGAAATTCACGAATAGGATTGCCGTTAAGGGTCAGTTGCTTAAGGTTCTTTGCATTATAAAAGTATGTGGTTTTACAGTTTGTTACAATAAAATACGGCAACCCTAATTTAGAAGCTTTAAGTTTACCTTGCGCAACGGCGTCTTTCCAGTCTTTATCATCTACGGCACAATCATCCTTAGCTTCAGCGTATGCAACCAAATTCTGAATAAATTGGTCATCATTAGTGCCATCATATTCAAATTCAGAGATAAGAATATCAGGGCGCTTTGAGCCAGTGTATTTCGCAAAACTGGTATCGTTTACTATCTGGCGAAAAGGAATACTTAGTTGGGCAACTAACACTTCGTTTATTAATCGGCTGACAGATAACGCTTCCTGCTTCTTTTTAGCCTTTGTCATAGTTACGTCCCCCTATAATTTCAGAAATGCACTTTTTATATTTAGCTTGGTCTGTGAGATATGCCACTGCTGCTTCGTTAAAAAAATCGACAAGCTTCCGATCTTCAAAAGCAAGGGTTCCCTTTAACTTGCTATGGAGTTCTGGCGTTAGACGTACTTGCACTTGCTTTGTTTTTTCATCCATAGGCTTTTCACCCCAATTTGATATCATTATATTTTCATATAATGATATCAAAAATTGAATGAATGTCAAGTATATTAAGTGTAAAAAACGTAAAAGACATAAAATTTCCCAATACACAGTTGACAAACATTAGTTCTATATGGTAAACTGTATTCCCATATAGGTGGATCAACCAAATAACACATAAGCACATCCCTTTTGGTACTTGTGAAATACAAGGCCGGTACATCAAACTTGCTTCAGCGGAACGAAAATCCCGCTGGGGCTGGTTTTGATGTGCCGGCTTCTTTTTTGCCCTGACAACTGAATGACCGTCTGAATGGGATACTACGCTATGACCTCCGCCGTGGAACGAGCGAGATAACGCCGCTGAAAAGGGGCAGGAACGCCATTCAGGGCAATCGGCAAGACAGCGTGACGGCAAAACGCTGTCACTTAACCTCCCAAAAATTCACCCTGACGGCATTTTGCCGTCTATCTGTCCTGGTCCTGACTGTGACGGCAGAATTGCCGTCACTCAGCCGACTGAAACCAACCATGACGGCAGTTTTGCCGTCACCTTTGCGCGGCATCACAGGTGATGCCACTTTTGTACGGGTTATCTATGAGAATGGCATCGCCCATGATGCCATGCCCAGACATGAAACGGGCCAAACGTAACTGCCTCAGCGCACCCTCTCAGAAAGAAGCCGACCCCGCCCACTTCCCACACCCCAGGAGCAACAGAACTATCCCTGTCCACGGGGATAGCGAGCATCGGATTTCACCCCCCAGGGGGCAAAATCCATTCCCAGGGGAGACCCCTGAATACCCCCTCTCACGGCGGAAATCCAACAGAATGGAGGAATCATTTTGAGTACGAACGATGAAAAAGTACGGCTGAAAATCAGACTGACGGTCGAAGAAAAGACCAAGCTGGAGCATGACGCCGCCCTGTGCGGCCTGACCCAATCCGAATATCTCCGGCAGATTTGTTTGGGTAAGCGGCCCAAGCCCAAGCAACCCTCGGAGTTTTGGGAACTGCTGGACGCCTTGTATGAAATCCACGATAAGCTGGAACGCCTGACCGTCTACTGCCCGGAAGCGGCAGAAGAATGTTCCCGGCTTGAAAAGCTCGTCCTGTTCTTACAGGAGGTGGCCTGACGTGGCAACCACCAGCCTGTGGCACATCAAGGGCCGCCTCAGCGACCTGATCGCCTATGTGGAAAACCCTGAGAAAACCATCCCCAAGGGCACCGAGGACTTCTTCAACGTATTTTCGTACATCCAGAACCCGCAGAAAACCGAGAACGGCTCCTTTGTCACCGCCATCAACTGCCTAAAGCAAACGGCGCTCCGTCAGATGATCCTGACCAAGCAGCGATATGGCAAAGAGGACAAGTATATCGCATGGCACGGTTATCAGAGCTTCAAGCCAGAAGAGGTCACCCCGGAGCGGTGCCATGAGATCGGCGTGAAGCTGGCACAGGATATGTGGGGTGACAGGTTCCAGGTCATTGTCACCACCCACCTGGACAAAGGGCACCTGCACAATCATTTCTGTTTCAATTCAGTATCTTTCAGGGACGGCAAAAAGTATAATTACTCCAAGGCCGAGCAGCAACGCCTCCGGGACACCTCAGACCGGCTTTGCCGGGAATACGGCCTGTCCGTCATTGAGCATGGGCGCAAGGCCCCCAGCCGCCCGAGCAGAGCGGCAAGCCCACCCGCTACAACATCTACCGGGCGGACGTGCGGGAAGCGGTAAACGGTAGCAGGACGGTAGAGATGATGGAGAAATATCTCCGGCGCAAGGGCTATCTCACCGATTTCATGGGTAAACATTGGAAGATACACCTGCCACAATACCAGCACTTCACCCGTCTGGACACCCTGGACGAGCGGTGGACGCCGGAAAATATCAGGCGCAGCCTGGGCGCACGAGCCAGCTTTGGGAATAAACGCCCCACCGTGAATTTCGCCCCGGAGCTGCCGGAGGAACTGCGGGTCTATGTTCCGTTCCAGCCCACAGGCCACGTTTACCGACTGTTCCTCTATTGGGAGTATCAGCTCGGCATTTTACCCAAGGGAACGGACTACAAGCCCACCAGCCCGTTTATGAAAGAGGAACTGCGGAAGCTGGACACAATCACCGCCCAGGTGGATTATCTGGCGAAAAACCGCATTGAAACGCTGGACGATCTTCTTTCAGCCCGTGAAACCATTCAAAGTGAATTGGACACGCTGATCGACCAGTGGACAAAGCTACAAAATAAGATACGCAGAGCGTCACCCGCTGAAAAGGAGCGGTTACGGGGCGAAAAACAAGCTATAACCGCTCAAATTTCTGCTTGTAGAAAGAAATTGAAGCTGAATACAGGCGTTGAGGAACGCTCCGTCAAAATTCAGGACACGATGGACATGGTTTACACCAACGAGGAACAGCACCGCCGGACAGAACAGGAACAAAAGAGAGGAGTGAGGGTCAGATGAATGTTATCAAGTTGGAATTGACCGAGCAAGAAGCAGAAATTTATGATGAAGTGATGGAAAAGGTTGATGAAACGGCGGTTTACCTCGCCGGTCTATCCCATGAGGAACGCCTGGACTGGCTGAAAGAACATCAGTACATCCACCCCATCAGCTTTGAGCGGGAGATCGGAGACACCGTCTACACCGTTAAGGCCCATTTCAGTGGTGACACCGCTGAAACCGTGGAGAGAAAGACACTTCGTATCCTCAATCGAAATATCGCACATTAAAGTATTGAAGTTTTGCGCCGGGTGTGGTATGATAATGGAACCTCGCAATTCATATCACATCCGGCTGCGGAAAGGAGCATATTTTGAAGAAAAAGCAGCCAAATAATCAGAGGATTACAGCGTTATACGCCAGACTGTCCCGTGACGACGAGAAAGAGGGTATCTCCGGCAGCATCCAGAATCAAAAGGCCATTTTGGAGAAGTTCGCCAGCGATAACCGCCTACCTAATCCCCGTTTTTTTACGATGACGGCTATTCCGGGGTTTCGTTCGCCCGTCCAGCCTTTATGGAGATCATGGAGCTGGCCGAACAGGGGCTTGTGGCAAATCTTGTGGTGAAAGACCATTCCCGGCTGGGCCGTAACCGCCTTGTGGTGGGCCAACTGCTGGAAGAAGATTTCGTCCGGCTAAACGTGCGGTATATCGCCATCATGGACAACATCGACACCGCCAACGGGGTAAGCGACATCGTTCCCATGCAGGATTTGTTTAACGAATGGCACGCAAAAAATACGAGTGACAAGGTGCGGAGGGTTATGCAGAGCCGTGGCAACGCCGGGATACCGCTCACCACCAATGTTCCCTATGGCTACAAGAAAGACCCAGAGGATAAGAACAGGTGGATCGTGGACGAACCGGCAGCGGAGGTCGTCAGGCGGATATTCCAGATGTGCGTCAGCGGTCTGGGGCCTACCCAAATCGCCAAGCGGCTAAAGGCTGACGGTGTGCTGACCCCCAGCGAGTACCAGCGCGGCAACGGCGTGAACTGTCCGACCAAACTTCCCGAATATCCGCATAAGTGGTGTTCGCACACGGTAGCGGAAATTCTGGACAGGCAGGAGTATGTGGGCGATACCGTGAACTTCCGTACTTACCGGCAGTCTTTTAAGCTGAAAAAGCAGTTGGACAGGCCGCAGGAGGAATGGAAAGTGTTCCCCAATACCCATCCCGCCATCATTGACCGGGAAACCTTTGCCCTTGTTCAGAATCTTCGTCAGCACCGCCGCAGGCCCACGAGAACGGGCGCTGTGAGTATGTTTTCCGGCCTGCTCTATTGCGCCGACTGCGGCAGTAAGCTGGGATACAGCGCCACCAATAACTACAAGCGGGAGCAAGCCTACTTTTTCTGTTCCGGCTATCGCAAGAATACCGACCTGTGTTCCGCTCACTATATCCGGGAGAAAGTGGTGGCACAGCTTGTCCTTGAGGGGCTACAACGACTTTTGTGGTACGTCCAGGTCTATGAAGAACGGTTTGCCCAGGAGCAGATGGAGCGGTTTGGCCTGCAGGAGAAAAGAGAGCTGACCGCAAAGCGTCGGGAGTTGGACAAGGCCAAGCAGCGGGTGTCAGAGATCGACCAGCTTATCCAGAAAAGCTATGAGGACATGAGCAAGGGCCTGTTGTCCGAGGAACGCTTTGCTACACTGTCCTTGTCGCTTGAAGCCGAGCAGAAACAGTTGAAAATGGCAATCCCGGCAATGGAAGCCAGCCTGGACGCTACCACGGACAAGGCCGCTGATTTACAGCGTTTTATTGAGCGGGCCAGACAGGTGACCCGGCTGACGGAGTTGACGCCTGAAATCGTCCACGAGTTCATTGAGAAAATCGTGGTATCTAAGCCCGACAAGGTAAATGGCAAGCGGCATCAGCAGGTGGACATTCACTATAACACCATTGGCCTGTGGTGTGCCCCGTCCCCGGAAGAAATGGAGAAGCTGTTCCAGGAACATCTTGCAGGCCAGCGTAAAAAGACGGCGTAGCCATAGCCACACCGTCAAAAATAGATAGGATTTCTTTACAGGTTAGCCGCAAGGCCGACACTTCTTTACGGAGTGTCGGCCTTCGTCCCTCTCCCTTTTTGGCTGTGTTACAGCTCCTCGGCCACCTCCACGCCCTTGATGTCGTAAAGCTGGGCCAGCATCTGGCTGATCTCCTGCTTGTCGCTGCGCTTGTTCAGACGAAGGGTGAGGATGACGCAGGAGATGGATTTGTCCCCCGAGGCGCTGCGGGTGATCTCCATGTCCAGCAGCTTCATCCCCTTTTCCCGGCAGAATTTCAGCACGTTCTCCAGACAGGGGCGTCCGCTGTATTCCATGTACAAATTGATTTCCGGGGCGCTGTCCATCAGGCGGTATTCCAGTTTGGCCAGGCAGAACTCCGCCAGGATGATGATTACGGTGGTGATGAGCCCCCCCGCGTAGAAGCCCGCCCCCAGCGTCAGGCCGATGATGGCTACCCCCCACAGTCCGGCGGCGGTGGTCAGCCCTTTGACCCGGTTGCGCCGGGTGACGATGATGCACCCCGCGCCGATAAAGCCCACCCCGGCCACCACCTGGGCGCCCAGCCGGGCCATGTCGGTGTAATAGCCCAGGTTCAGGTAAAGGTACTGGCTGGTCAGGGTGGTCATGGCGGCGCCCAGGCAGATGAGGATATGGGTGCGGAAGCCCGCCGCACGGCGCTTATAGGTGCGCTCCATGCCGATGATGCCGCCGCACAGCACCGCCAGCAGCATGCGCACCGCCGCGGAGGTGAAGTTTACCTCCACCAGCCGGTCAAAAAAAGTCAGCATGTTCTCCCACCTCCTATACCTCGTCGATGGCGATAACCCGGTCCAACTCGTAAATCGCCATAATCATCCGCCCGTGGGTACGGGGCTGGCCCAGGCGAATGGAAAACACCGCGCAGGGATACAGGGCGGATTCTTTTCGGTCCTGGATGATATCCACCTCATATATCCGGGCCCCCTGCTCCTTGATCTTGCCGATGATGGCCCCCACGTCGTCCAGAGAGGTGAATTCCACGTAGATGTTCATGTTGTGGGCGTGGGAGACGATGATGGCGTCAATGTGGGGCAGCAGGCAGATGCACAGGAAGATCAGCGCAAAGGCCAGGAACATACACTCGTAAAAGCCCGCCCCGATGGCCAGGCCCATGCAGGCGGAGGCCCACAGCCCGGCGGCGGTGGTCAGCCCCTTGCCCTCCTGCCGGTCCGTGACCAGGATGGTGCCCGCGCCCAGAAAGCCGATGCCGTTGATGACCTGGGCCCCAAAGCGGGACACGTCGGTGCGTATGCCAACTTCGAGGGCCTTGTCCGCCCAGCGCCCGGCCAGCATGGCGTGCTCATATTGGCTGAGGAGCATGGCTAGGGCGGCCCCCAGGCAGACGAACATGTAGGTGCGGAAGCCCGCCGCCCGGCCCTTCTTGGCCCGGTCAATGCCCAGCATTCCGCCGAACAGCATGGCCGCCAGAAGGCGCACCACCACAGAGAGCAGATTGAATTGCCGCAGATAGTCGAAAAGATCCGCCATGGAACCATCCCCTTTTGCAATTGGGGCCGCAAACGCAGGCCCAACTAAACGTGACGGCAGACCACACCCCCGCGAACGGAAGGCGGCCTGCTTCGTTAAACGGCGTGTGTAATTGTGCTGCGCGGGGCCGCGGCGCAACTCCGGCCCCATGGGGTAAAACTTAAGACTAGTTTAACCCATGCGTGCCGGTTTGTCAATGGGGATTTGTGAAAAATGACGGAAATACCAGAAAACACCTGCGGGTTTTAATGGCTCTTGCATATATATGGCGGTCCGGCCTCGGGGGTTCGGCCTGATCCGCCGCTTGGGCAGGTTCTTGATGGCCCCTCAAATCCAATTGAGGGGTCCCTATAACAATGGGGCAAGCGGGGCGGCGCCAAAGCAAATAAGCGCCGTCCCGCTTTTATCTGGGCCCACCCCACGCCAACGCGCAACGGCGTGTCCGTTCAGGCGTGGTAACAGCCCCCGCCGATAAACTCCCGCATCAGGGAGGTTTTGGGGATATTGTCTGCGGGGATGGGCAGGAAATAGTTCAGGAACTTCAGCAGCCGTTTGGCCTCAATATACTCCTCGCTGTCCCGGGGGACGCCGAAGAGCAGGGGCTGCACGTAGGGCTTGAGGAGGGCGGTCTCGTAGATCAGGGCTGAGTTGAAAATCACATCCGCGCTGTCCTGGAAGGGGAAGATGTTGTTTTCCTCGCCCCGGCGGACGGAGGGCCACATTTTAATGGTGGCCTGGGCGCTGTAGCCCCGGGTCCGGGCGTCCCGCTCGATCCGCCGCAAAAGCCGGGCGTCGGTGGAGGGGATGCGGTTGTGGTCGTCAATGTTCAGCGTGGTGAGGCAGCTGATGTAGATTTTGTATTTGCTTTCCCTGGGCAGCGCGTATGTGAACTGGTCGTTGAGGCAGTGGATGCCCTCAATAACCAGGACGTCCCCCTCTCCCAGGGTGAGGAAATTCCCATTGTATTCCCGGACGCCCTTTTTGAAATTGTAGGTGGGCAGCTCCACAGTCTCCCCGTTCAGCAGACGCACCATGTCCGTATTGAACTGTTCCACATCCATGGCCCCCAGGCCCTCGAAATCGTATTGGCCGTTTTCGTCCCGGGGGGTATCCTCCCGGTTTCGGAAGTAGTTGTCCGTGGCGATGGCGTGGGGCCGCAGGCCGCAGGCCCGCAGCTGGGTGGACAGCCGGTGGGAAAAGGTGGTCTTGCCGGAGGAGGAAGGGCCCGCGATCATGACAAAGCGGACATCCCTGAGAGAGGCAATTGCGGCGGCGATGTCACCGATTTTCTTCTCCATCATGGCCTCGTAGGTGAGGATCACCGGTGTGGCATTGCCCCGGGAGACGGCGGTGTTCAGATCCGCCACATTGGAGATGTTCAGCGCCTCGGCCCGCAGATTGGACTCATACAGCTCCCGGAAGACCTTCCTGGCGGGCCGGAAGTCCCCCAGGCGGGCGGGGTCGGCCCGGGTGGGCAGGCGGAGGACAAAGCCGTTTTCAAACAGCTCCAGGCCAAAGCACCTGATATACCCGGTATCGGGCACCATATAGCCGTAGAAGTAGTCCACAAAGCCGTCCAGGGAGTACACGTTGACGTGGGAATTGATCCGGAAGCTGAGCAGCTCGGCCTTGTGGAACAGCCCCTCCCGCTGGAACAGCGCAATGGCGTCGTCGGTGCTGATGGAGCGCTTTTCGATGGGCAGCGCCTGGGCGGACAGCTCCCGCATCCGCACCTCCACCCGGTCCAGCAGGGCCTGGTCCAGAACGAAATTGCCCTGGACCCGGATAAACAGGGCGCGGCTGAGGGAGTAGGCCACGCAGATGCGTTCCACGTTCTCCCGGCCGGCTACGTCATAAAACGCTTTGAGCATGAGGAAGACCGCGCTGCGCTCATAGGTCTGGATGCCGGGTATGTCTTGGGCGGTAATCATGTTCAGCGAGCAGTCCCGGTCCAAGGGCTTGTGGAGCTCACAGAGCTTGCCGTCCCGGTTGACCAGCAGGATATCATGGGGAAACCGCTGCTGAAAATCCGCCGCGATGGTGCGGTAGGGCGTCCCCTGGGGATAGGAATATTCCACGCCGTCTACCATGACCTTTGCCATTTTCTCTTTTACCATATGGTAGCCTCCTCGTATAATAAGTTTCAGGTTAATAAATTCAGTATCAGCAGGGTTAGAGATGCCC
>OFGK01001424.1_pt1 | contig 12879 bp, 12 predicted proteins | sample 1521771 | NCBI WGS metagenome assembly OFGK01 (sample SAMEA3504088, study PRJEB24116) | mouse gut metagenome | biome: mouse gut; feature: mouse-associated habitat; material: faeces | place: Denmark | collected 2011 | reverse complement strand
CAGGAACACAGCCAGCTTAAATGGTTTCGTGATATAATCATCCCCGCCGATATCAAGCCCCATGACAATATCCGTCTCATCATCCGCAGCAGTTAAAAACATAATCGGAACCCTGGAAGTCAGACGCATCTTTTTGCACAAATCAAAACCGGAACCGTCAGGGAGGGAGACATCCAGAATAACCAGGTCATATTTCCCATCAGCCCAGAGCGTATCAGCTTCCAGGCTTGTGCGGGCAACATCTATCCCATATCCTTCCTTTTTGACTGCAAAAGAAAGTCCGCTAATTAAGCTCAAATCGTCTTCCACCAGTAAAATCTGTTTCATTATATTATCTTCCTCTGGATTTTTCTTTTATAATTCTACATGTATCGCTACGTCCCCGTTCATTTATTATACCATCTATATACATCCTTTACAATAAACCACCCGTCTTTTGCAAAATGAAAGGCCATCTTTGCATATTGTCCAATGAACTCCACAAATTTCACGAAATAAATTACTTTACACAGCCTCTTTATATTGTGGTATACTTTATTGTACAGTTTTTATGAGAGAATCATACACTTTTATTGTATCGCCGTTAAAAATAAATACATATTACGCTGCTAACGAATGAGTAATTATAAGACATGCACAGGGAGGAATTTATATCTTGAAAAGCCATAGTTTTACATCACTCCCCTTACCTGATCCCAAAATAATTGCTGAACGAAATGATATTACTTTAAAGCAATTATTTAAAGGAAAAATACGCGGACAATTTTTAATAAGCATAAAGAATCGGGTCATGGTAGAATTAGGAATAGAAAATCTCATGAAATATTATGATTTTCACTGGTCAGAAGATAAATTAGTTACTGGCGCAGGGGAAGCCAGCGAATATGATATTTGCTGGATGATTACTGGGATACATAAAGCACACTCCATTTTTCTCCCGGACGCTGCAATACGAAAAAACGAAAAAAATGAAACTTATAGACAACAGATGATTTCTGAAACAATTGAAAAAATCAAACTCCGTCCATATAGCAGTATATATTTTAGAAAGAAACAGTTATTTCAAGGGGAGAACTTTCTATACTATCCACTGCCGTATGGCCTTTTCGCAACACTTGTTAAAATGAGTGAGATATTGAGTAACAATAATAAAATGAATTACATACAGTTTTATTACAGTATATTGCATAATGGATTTTCGGCTCTATCGCTCATGGAAGACAATCTGCTTGGCGGCGCATATCCATTATGCCGGGGAGCAATCGAAATATACCTTAAACTTCTGATATCAAATTCGCAAAGTGAACTATATAAATGGCATGAAAAATTCACAACATTTGAGATTAAACAATCCTGTTGTACTCAGATATATCCTGAAGAATTTGATATATTATTTGAGAATCGAATCTGTAAAAATGCAAAAAATAAGGTTGATTATCTTCATTTTGGCTGGGTAGATTTTATAAACGGATATCATGACGTAGTAAGAAAGTTTCCGTACTCTGTTTATGGCATTATCACATATCTCAAGAATAAGAAGATATGCAAGATTTCAGAATTGGAGGAACTCGAACACTTTTATAAATCATGTCATATATACACTCATGGCAATACACAGATAGTAAAATATCCCATACTGCACTATTTTGAAATTTCTATTATGCTTTACTATATTATCCGCAATACATTTCTTCTGCTATGTAAAGAAAATGAGACAAAAATTGCTATTAATGAACTTGATATTATTGCCTTGATAGACAGAGACTTTGAAATATTGTACAAACAATACAGCAAACGCTCCACTAAAAACTTTGAAAATTATTATAATCGCTAATTTAATCTGTAATAACAGCATACCTCGCAAAAATCTCAAGAACTAAACTCAAGATTACCTTACAGGGAACCGAAGGGAATATAGAATTTCCCTTCGGTCTCCCTTGCTATAGCGTTGTCTATTTCCCATACATTTTTAGTTCTTCAATCAATCTCCATAAATTACACCCTATGCTATCCACCAATTCATATTCATCACCAGGGAACCTTTTTGCCTGAATGACTGCTTTATCAATATAAGGCAAATATTTTCTGGCAAAATTAATACCACTTTTCCCGTGATGTGCTCTATTTGATACCTCCCTGCTCACAAAAGTATGTTGCTCCGAAACCTTTTTATTTTCTTTAATTTTATCTAACTGATCGCCAAATTCCACTTCTATATCAGCTAAATGCATAAGCAGCCAAAACTCAGAACAAGGATTCGCAATATAACATTTATATCCATTATCCCTGCAATACTTAATACATTCAAGCATATTAGATTCTGAATGTGTCTGCATATCTCTGTCGATCAATACGGCAAACTCATCTAGCTCATCATTATATTTCTTTAAATATTTCCGATAATTGATATCATAGCCTATTTTCTTCAATTCCGTAGCAAACAAGTTTCTCTGTTTCTTTGGTAATTTATCAGGGTCTTCCAGGAATTGTTTTATAAAATCCAGTGAAAACATTTCCTTAAATTGTTCTGACACTTCTTGTAAAATATCATCTTCGTTTTGCTCTCTAAGCCTGATGTATTCTTCTAATAACTCTATTACCTGCTGAGGTGCACTGTTCGTATCTTTCTTTCCCCTACGTAAAACCTCTACGTCAACTTTTGCGTTAATGCCTATTTTCACTCTATTTTTCGATAAGCCGTCGAAGTATTCTTTTTCTGTCAAATTTCCTTCTACGGACAGGAAAACCTTTTTTCCGGGATAATTTTCTGAGTCTCATCTTCCCGGTCATATACCGTTGATGTTAACCTGTAACGATTATGCATTTATATCCTCCAACACCCCTTCATCAAATATCGGTATAGCATCATAACGTCCCAATAAATATTCTTTGTCTATTTTCTTATCGTAACGTTCCTTGTAGCGATTTAACGAATATAAATTTGAGCTATGATCCCTTTTTCTTTTTACAAACCAAATTTCGTCCTGTCTGACCAGATCCAAATCCAGTAAGTTAATATCATGCGTTGTTGCAATTATCTGGCTCGTATCATCTTCTGTCAATTGATAAAACAGCTCAAGAAATTTCCGGGTAAGATTCGTATGAAGGCTTCTGTCAATTTCATCAATAAAAATAACCCTATTTCCATTGTGCTCATAAAATAAGGGGATAAGGTCAAATAACCTTTGTGTTCCATCAGATTCATCTAAATATTCAAAAAGCTCCTGCATGTTACCATGGTTTTGCATCATTTTTGTCGTAATAATATTCCCTTCGTCATCTTTACTTAAAGAGTATACCTGACTACTTACCTTGAACATTACAGGATCATCCCCTATATCATTCGAAATTCTGGCTTTTAATTTTTCAGCGTCTTCCTTCGGGATACCTTCAAAAATTTTATCAAACTCCATTTGTCCTAGCTTTGATTCCACAGATTCAATACCAGTATCAAAATATTTTAGGAGTTTTGAAAAAACATTTCTGAGCTGCTCATCTTCAACCATCTGGTTTAAACCACTATATTGACTGGTCGGAAATATGATTATCATGCTTTGAAACCAAATAAAAACATCTAGAATTTCAGAAAAGACTCCTTGCCTGCCGTTGCTTCTTTCAGCTATATCACTTAAAATGGTTTTTTTCTTCATAGACTCAGATATATTTTCACCAAAATCGCCCAAATAAATTTCCCATCTCATTTTTTCTTCAGCATCTTTAATTTTAATTTCACTTTCAGTAAGATTTATGCCATTATCGTCAATATTCCTATTAAAAATATAAGTCTCTGTGCCACTTTTCTCTATACGAATCAACCATTCTGAAAGAATTTCTTTTTCTGCATAGGATATCGCAATCCCATAAGAATATTCCTTCCCCGTATGTGTTATCAGCCTGTACTCAAAAACCCCTGGTGTCTTATAACACTCACCAGATATTCTAAAATATTTTTTGTTTAAATCAACCTCTCCCAAGCCGTCTAATATAATATCTCTTGAAAAATCAATCGCTTTCACTAAATTACTCTTTCCACTAGCATTAGCGCCATAGATAAGTCCTGTTTTTAATATTTTCTTTCCATTGCCATTTAAGATGTGTTCCTTATGCCTTGCCACCTTAGATGCTGCCATTGACATTGTTTGCGCGGTTTTGAATGACAAATAATTACTGACTGAAAAGCCTATAAACATCTCTTTCTACTCTCTTTCTACTATATTTATTCTATTTATATTAATATACTATCCATTATATTGTGAATAATCCTCTTGTGTCAATGGATTTATATGCTTTTTTTCTCTATTTTAATTTATATTAGAGTTTTTTTCTCTTAATCTCTCTTGACAAGAAACATTCGATATGTTATCTTTTACTTACAGGAGCATTAGCACTCATTTTATATAAGTGCTAATAAAGGTAAAAAGATGGCCTCTCGACCATCTTTCAAACTGAATCTGCATTGTACAAATTCAACGTAGCACTTGAATCTTATCATATAAATGCAGAGAGTTCAACAGTTTTGTATTGCATTTAAGCAATTTACCTTTCCCAGTTTTATGAGGAAGGAGGAAAAAATATGTCATTTGATGGAGCTCTCATTAAAGAACAAGGGGTTACTTTTGCAATTGTGGTTGTAAAACCACATGTTTTAACCAGTACAGAAAAAGAATCCATTCGCCTAGGTTTTATGCGTTACTTTGGAAATATTCCTATAATTCTGATGGCGCAGAACCAAAAAGGTATTCCAACATACGACGGTCGCAAAGATATTGTACGCTTCCTGGCAAATATTCACCCATCCAGAATACCCTGGAAACACTATACAGCAGCTTAATGTAAAGGAGATGTTTTATATGGCAAATCAACATGTAGTTCCTAATGATGGGAAATGGCAATTAAAACGAGAAAATGCAGTCCGGGCAACAAAAACTTTTGATACACAAAAAGAAGCAATTGCTTACGGCAGAGATATTGCGATACGCCAGCAGTCAGAACTTGTAATTCATGACCGACATGGCCGCATTCGTGATAAGGATAGCTACGGTAATGATCCTTGTCCACCCAAAGATACTAAATTTTAAATCTTAGCTATAATTTTAAATTACTACACCAGTGGTGCTGAACCTCTCAGCACCACTTTTTCAGAAAATAATAATAATTTCTATTTTACTCTACCACAACTCTCACCACACATTCCTACTCTCCTAATCTGATGTACAAGTGAAGCAATCCAGCCTCTCCCCTTTTTCTTCCTGCGAACCCGCAGGTGCAAAAGGAAATCCATACAGACCAGCAGTATCAATACCCCTGCAAGAACCTCCGCCAGAATAACCCTCCGCCAAAGGCCAAACATCTTCTGCCAGACAAAAAACTCCTGATGAACGGCAAGACTTTGTATCTGCTCTGCCATATCCTTAAAAAGCCTGCTGAAAAATTCAAAATCCGACCAGTAGGTAGGCAGGTAATCGCTTCCCGGATTCGCCGCATTTACTCCCGCTATCATTATCACAAGCGCTGCCGCCAGACAGCACGGCAAGATCCCCCGTCTGCCGATCTCCGACGCTTTAGCACCCATCTGTTCCCCCGCTTTTTCATTCTCCATCTCTTTTGGCTTCTTACGGGTTTTCCTCGAAGCCGCAATTCCAATCACAATCAGGGAAACTGCCAGAATCATAAAATACAGCAGACTATCCAGAACATAATACAGCTGGCCGTCTATCTGCTGGCCGTCAGTGCTTCCAAATAGCGCTTCAATGATACTGACCGCCTGATTTACAGACTGGTCCTCCTCTTTTTTGCGTACCGTAATCCCGTCAAATACTTCTCCTTCCTCTGCCGGAATCACACAGATAGGAGCACTCCCTTTCAGCACTCCGGCAATCTGCCAGTTCTTTTCATCCATTCTGACTTCCAACCCCAGCACACTATCCGAGCCAAACAACTGCCGGACCGTGTCCTGGTCAAGCAGACAGACATTCTTTTCTCCTTCCGTAAAATACCTTCCGTCAGCCAGCTCCTTCCCAAAGACGGCGGCTGGCTGCCCCTTCATCTGATAGCAGGATACTTTCTGGTCGTGCCCGGTATCCTCGGACAACACTTTGAAATCCCCACATGCTTTCCAGACTGCCCCTTCTGAAAAAATCTCACTGTCTTCACTTTTTTTCCACTGCTCAAAAGCCGTTTCTGTCACTGCCCCTGCCGGATAAGATAAGGACATCATGTCTGCCTGTTCCTTTAACCGCAAAAGCCCGTTTATGATCCAGATATTTACCATGACAAATACCAGCATCAGCACCAGGATTCTGATTTTCTGCCATCTTATTCTCATTCTCTCACCTATGCCTGTTTCCATACAAAATGCATTGATCCCATTCTTATCACTTTCATAGATAATTATCATCCGCATATCCGTTTTTACTCTTTCAGCCTTACCCGGTCTCCTTCTACCACATACTTTTCAGATGATACAATCACCTGATCCGTGTTCGTAAGCGTGGAAGTGATTGCCGCACTTTTCGCATCTTTCTCTAACACAGTAACCGGAACGCGCTTTGCAGTCTGCAGCGTGCCAAGCATACGGTCTTCCTCGGAAAGAACCAGACAGTACGCTTCATTTGCATCTTCCCGCAGTGCGCTAAGCGGTATAATCTGGTCATACTCTTTTTCTGATGAGGTCTCAATACTCCAGGTAAACTGTTCCCCGCCTCCCACATTTGTATTCTCCGGAAGCGGCGCTCGCCAGAATGTCTGCATAGAAGAAGCGCCTTGGCCTGCCGCATCGTCCCCGCTGCCTCCCTCTGCTATTTCTCCCGTCTCCATTCCTATGGATTCAATCTTTACGGTTTTTTTCTTCCCTGCTGCAAGCTGGACTCCCACTTCGGCGCCGACCTTTAATTTTTCTTTATCTTCTGCCTTGACCATGCCCTTTAGCTGGAAACCGCCGCTCCCAGTCACAAAGATTTCCGAGCCTGTAGTCACCGCGCCGGCCTGCACACCAACCTGCAATACGGTACAATCTAAAACTGCGCAGATCTTACCGTCTGCCGCCTGATAGGACAAAAGCCGTTCCAGCTCCTTTCTGGCCTGTTCAACCTGCACCTGCGCTGCTTCGGCTCCCAAAAGCGCCGCCTGGGCTGCATTTGCTGCATTCGTATTCTGGGCCGCATCCTCCTGTCTTGCCAGTTCATAAGCATTCTGTGCCTGGTTTACGGCCTGCTGGGCTGTCTGTACTTCTGCATTCGCTTCCTGAAGTGCTGCTTCCAGCTCCTGCTTCTTCTGCCATCCGGCGTCCTCACCGTGGAGGCCCAGGAGGCTGTGCAGGGTCTGTGCGCTGTCCATTCCAGTGGTTTCCGCCATGCGGCGGCTGGCCTTGCCGGTGGGCGCGCCCAGGGCGATGGTGCTGTCTGAGTACAGGAGCCGGTACGCCTCGATCACCGCCTTCAAAATGGTGCTCTTTCCGGTGCCGGGGCCGCCGGTGATGATGGACAGGCTGTGCCGGAACACCATCTCCACGCCCCTGTACTGCATGGGGGAGAGGGTAATGCCCAGCTTTCCCTTGATCTTTTCCATCACAGGGCCCAGCATGACGGGCTCCGGCTCCTCCAGCAACATCTCCGCTACCTTGCAGGCGGTCTCGCTCTCCTGGGCGAACACATGGGGCAGATAGATATTGCCCCGCTTGGACACTACCACGTTGGTCTCGATCATCGTAAGCAGTTCCTGCGCCAACTGGGGCCGCTGTAACCGCCGGTTCAGTTGTGGGATCTTCTCGTTCAGCAACGCCAGGGCCTCGGCCAACAGCTTTTCCGCTTCCAGATAGAGGTGGCCGCCCTCGGTGCGGGATTTCTCCAGGGCATAGAACAACGCCCCCCGTATCCGCATGGGGTCGTGGAGGTCGCCGCCGGAGTTGATCACAATGGCGTCCACCTTGCGAAATCCGAACCCGGACATCTGGCACAGCTGATAAAAGCTCTTATGCAGCAGCGCCGCCCCGTCCGGGCCAAAGAATTCATAGATCCTGGTGGCGGTTTTTGGGGTGATTTTGAAGGGAGCCATCACCGTCATGATATCCCGGATGGCCTTGCTCTCCGCATAGCCCGCCTTAATCTCCTCCAACCGTTCTTCAGTGATGCCCCGGATCTCCAGCAGCTTTTCCGGGTGGTTCTCAATAACGCGGAGGGAGTCCGTGCCGAACCGCTGGACGATCTCCCCGGCGGTCTTGGGGCCGATGCCCTTCAACAGCCCGGAGGACAGGTAGCCCAGGATGCCCTCGATGGTGAGCGGTATCAGCTCATGCCACGTGTCCACCTGGAACTGGGGGCCGCGCTTGCCGTCTGTCCAATTCCCGTCCAGCTCCATCTTGATGGCGTCCGTTTGGGGAAGGTTGTAGCCCACGGCCACAAAGCGGATCAGGTGGTCCGCAAATTTGTACTTGTCCCGGGCGGCCTCCGGCACCATGGGATCTGCCGTTTTCAGCCGCAGAACGCAGTATTTTCCGGCCTCGTTGTAAAACAGCGTCTTGTCATACGCCGCCACAATACTGCTCATGACATCGCCTCCTATGCCGCCGCCTGGGCGGCGGTGAATTTCACATTGAATGTCTGGCTCTCCGACACAGTAACGTACTGGCCATAGATGTCCGGGTGGGCGTCCTTCAGCCGTAGCAGGTCATCCTTTAAGATGCTGACCCGACGGCTGGGCTTCACGGTGACGGCATAGCTGCCGTTCCCATCCTCATAACCTGCCGACCAGCTTCCGCCCATATCGGTTATGATGCGGGCTTTCAGCAGCTCCATCTGATTTTCCACCTGCTTCACAAAGGCGTTGGCTGCGCTCTTTTGCTCCCGCATCTCCACGTACCGCCGCACGTTCTCGGATTGGGCGTCGGTCAATGACACCGGGGGCGCGTCCTTGTAGGACGGGCCCAGACAGCGCCGCAGGCTCTCCAGTACCAACGCACCATTGCCCTCGATGTAAGGCGGCGGCACTTTGGCCTGGACGTGGTTCGTCCAGAAATTTTCCTCCAGGGCGATGAGCTCCGACTCGTAGTCCAGGTCGCGGTCGATGCTGCGGATGATGACCTCGTCCTCGCTGTTGCCATAGAGGCAGCAGAAATACACCCGGTCCAGGTTCATCACCGCCATGTAGTGCCGCCCCTGGGCCTCGTAATACTGGGGCACGATGGGCTTGCCGTCGTACTCCCACTTGGACACGGCGTTGGGGTTGGTGGTCTTGCATTCCAGGATGGCGGTCTTGCCGTCCGGCATGGTCACCAGTCGGTCCACGTCGGCCAGCATCCAGGGGTGGTCTGCGTGCTGGAACATGACCGGCATGGAGCAGACCTTCAGCCCCGTTTTTTTGGCGAAGATGCGGGCCACCAGGTCCTCCAGCAGGGTACCCATCTCCTTGGCCACCCAGTTCTGCTCGTCGTCCTCCACGCTCTGGCCCAGCTTGTCATAGTAGAGGTCTACCCCGGTGCGGAAGGGCGAAATGCCCAGCACCGCCGCCGCGTCGCTGCCGCCGATGCCTTTTCGACGGAACGCTAGCCAGTCCTCCCGGGACAATTCGTTGGTAGGCGTCACCGCGTTAGGCGGCCTTCTGTCCGGCTCTTCCACAGCGCTCCACCCCCTTTCCGGGGATGAAACCCCTGGGCTTGAGGGCCTGGAGCTGCCTGCGCCCCGGCTTCATGGAACCCATGCCCCGGCGAGGGCGGCCTCCGGGCTTCCAAACTGCGTGATACTTCATGTTTTCGCTCCTTTCACTTTTTGATCTATCCAAAGCCTTTCGGCGTTTGGGCAAAATAAAAAGCGGGAATGACTGAACCACCGGCATTGCCAGCTCCGCCCACCTGACGGTGGGTTTCAGTCATTCCCGCTTTACGCGCCGGGGAGTATCTCCCCATGATGAAATCAAAATCGCCAGCGGATGCCGCCGCAAATGGGCAGACTTCTCCCGCTGACGATACGTACAAACCCGGAAAACGCCTCGCAGATCATCCCTGCTGTTTTTCCAACAGGGCCAGCGTCTCCCGCAACGTGTGCAATGCGAAACCTATCGCTCCCAGACCGATGGTGCCCAGTCTGCCCTCCCGCAGAGGGGGAGGAAACGCACATAGAATCAATTACAAAAGGATATTACCACAATATCTGCAATATGTCAAGCATATCACACTATATATTGTGCCACAAAAAATGCTTTTCAAATTTTTTCCGGCTGATGCAAAAATTCGGCAACGCTCTTAAAATTTATTATGTAGTACCCAGTGAATGACCGAACCTTGACAAACGGCGCAAGCCCATACCCTGTCCCGGCAGTCATACAGGAGCGGCGGATAGTGTGCATCATGCGTGCCCGTCTCACAATCAGCGCACAGCGCGGCCTGAAAATACGCGGTCTAAAACGAGAGCGCAGGAAGTAGGCCGGAATAGAACAGGGAATCGAATTTCATGTTTTTTGTTGACTTTTGCGAAGAAGAATTGTACAGGTATTTATGTAAGGATACTGTGGATTTCTTCTTCAGCCATGATAGAGAGGAGGGTTCTTGTGGCTGAAATCAGTTCTACTCGCCAAAAAACCATTCAAGAGAAACGGAGTTATTCCGTTGCTGAGGCAGCTGAAATTTTGGGTGTCAGTAAGCGATCAATATATCGGCTTTGCTCAGAAGGTGTTTTTAAGAGTGTGAGGATCGGTACAAAGCTGAGGATATCCAAAAAATCCTTTGATGAATGGCTTGATGGTGAGAACATTCTTTGAAGGGAGTTCACAGGATTATGGCCTCTATTCAAAAGAGAGGAAAAAAATATGCTGTTGTCTATACTTATGAGGACAGCACACAGGAAAAACGCCAAAAATGGGAGACGTTTCCCACAAAGAAGGCGGCTTTGGCACGAAAGGCCCAGGTAGAAAATGAGATAGACAAAGGGACATTCATTCCCCCGTCCAGTGTCACAGTGGCCGAGTTCCTCAAAGATTTTGTGGAGCTCTATGGAGCAAAGCGTTGGGGGCTATCAGCCTATACTGGAAATGTCGGTTTGATTGAGAACTACATTAACCCAATCCTGGGTGAGTATAATGTTCAAGATATCAGCCGCCGGGTAGTCGACAGCTTTGTGCTCAAACTCCAGAAGACCCCACCAGTCAGTACCCCCAGCCGGAAAGCACGGACAGAAACGCTTCCTCCGTGTACGATTGAAAAAATCTGCAAGGTAATGCACTGCGCCTTCCGTCAGGCTGTCCGCTGGGATATGGTGCCCAAAAACCCCTTTGATGACGTACTGCTCCCCAAGAAGGAGAAGAAGATCCGTGATATCTGGACTGTAGATGTAATCCGGCAGGCGCTGGATAACTGCTCCGAGGGAAAGCTGTTTATTGCCATCAACCTCGCATTCGCCTGTTCGCTCAGGCTGGGGGAGATCACGGGCTTGACCTGGGATTGTGTCCACATTTCTGACAGCGATATCGCAAAGGACGATGCCCACATCATCGTGAACAAGGAACTGGCCCGGGTGGATCAGAAAGCGATTGACGCGATTGGAGAGAAAGACATCCTATTCATGTTCCCCCGGATGATCCGGGGGAAGTCTACAACGCGTCTGGTGCTGAAGAAGCCCAAAACGGAAACCAGTGTCCGCAAAATTTGGCTGCCCAAGACACTGGCGTACATCCTTCGGGATTGGAGGGTGCGTCAGGATAAGCTCAAGGAGTTCATGGGTGATGAGTATGTGGACTATAATCTGGTGCTGGCGTTGGAGACAGGTCGTCCCTGTGAAGATCGGGTCATTGGGAACCAGTTTGAACGGCTTAAAAAGTCTGCCGGTCTGCCGGATGTGGTATTTCATTCCCTCCGGCACAGCAGTACGACATACAAACTGAAGCTCAACCATGGCGACATCAAGGCTACCCAAGGAGATACCGGGCACGCCCAAGCCCAAATGGTCACTGAGGTTTACGCCCACATTCTGGATGAGGAGCGAAAAATCAACGCCCAGAAATTTGAGATTGCGTTTTATGCCAACCCGGATATGCGTCAAGTGGAACGGGAACTGAATCCGCCCAAGCCGGAGCAGGGAACAGACCTGCAAAAACTGCTGACACAGCTCCAAGAGAACCCCGAACTGGCAAGTCAGTTGAAAGCCATTTTGAACGCAAAGTAACAGGAGGGCATGAGACTGCACGGGATGGTACGAAAGTGCAAATTAGCAAAATACCCATTTTCATTAGCAAACAGGGTCAAAATCGTTCGATTCCTCCCGGGGATGCGCGTCGTAAGTCCTTCCGTAGCGGGGGAATGCCTCAAATCCGCATCAGAACAAAATGAAAGAAAAACGCCGAAATCATGGCGAAATCGGCGTTTTGGCACCCCGAACTGGAGTCGAACCAGCGGCCTACCGCTTAGGAGGCGGTCGCTCTATCCATCTGAGCTATCGGGGCGTGTATGAAGTTTTGTCCTGCCAGGTGAAAGATGACCTATCACTTAGGAGGCGGACGCTCTATCCTGCTGAGCTATCGGGGCCTATTGACTTGTACGAAATGACTTGAACCGGCGCAATCCACATCTAGGGGGAAAAACGGGGGAACCTATGTGTACTTAGGAACCAGACGCCCTATCCTCCGAGTTGCTGGGACGAACCAAATTGCCGAACCCTATTGTAACCAATTTAGAACCTTCTGTCAATGCGGTAATAAGAAAAAATAAAAACTATTGCAATTGTGGAGTGGTAGAGATATAATAATAAACCGTGTTTTGGAGAAATGATTCCAGATTCAGAATAGAAGGTACAGATATGAAGAACGAAAAATTACGCAACATCGCCATCATTGCCCACGTGGACCACGGCAAGACCACCCTGGTGGACGAGATGCTCAAGCAGGGCGGCGTGTACC
>OFGK01001422.1_pt1 | contig 12899 bp, 10 predicted proteins | sample 1521771 | NCBI WGS metagenome assembly OFGK01 (sample SAMEA3504088, study PRJEB24116) | mouse gut metagenome | biome: mouse gut; feature: mouse-associated habitat; material: faeces | place: Denmark | collected 2011 | reverse complement strand
CGAATTTAGTACCACTACGTCTGGAACGGAGCGAAAGCGCGGCTTCGTTGGAATACTTTCTTGCCATAGCGAACCTCTCGCCAAACCATTCCCCACATACCCCCAACCTATCCTTTAAGCTCCTATCCTATCTAGGAAATACAAACTATTCATCAATCCTATCTCCTTCCTATTATTATAAAACAAATAAATTTTTCATCATATTTTTTCAAAAATATTTGACTTTATCACGGTAAGGCGGTATACTAATAAAGACTTTTTTTATATTATAATATTTTAAAATTTAGGTTATAATATAAGAATAGCAAAAGTTTGATACATAAATCTATTTCATTTTAAATAATTCTAGGAGGAAAAGAATATGTCATATGTTGACGAGATATTAGAAAGAGTAGTTTCTAAAAACCCAAGCGAAACAGAATTTCACCAAGCAGTAAAAGAAGTGTTGGATTCTTTACGTTGTGTTATTGATGCAAATGAAGAAAAATATAAAAAAGATGCTGTTTTAGAGCGTTTGACAGAACCTGAACGTGTAGTTTCCTTCCGTGTACCTTGGGTTGATGATAAAGGGCAGGTTCAGGTAAACCGTGGTTTCCGTGTACAATTTAATAGTGCTATTGGACCTTATAAGGGAGGATTAAGATTACACCCTTCTGTAAATCAAGGTATTATTAAATTTTTAGGATTTGAACAGATTTTTAAAAACTCTTTGACAGGACTTCCTATCGGCGGTGGAAAAGGTGGCTCTGATTTTGATCCTAAAGGAAAATCTGATCGGGAAGTGATGGCATTTTGTCAGAGTTTTATGACAGAACTTCATAAATATATTGGAGCAGATACAGATGTTCCTGCTGGTGATATTGGTGTTGGAGCTCGTGAAATAGGATTTCTTTATGGACAATATAAAAGAATCACTGGTCTATATGAAGGTGTTTTAACAGGAAAAGGATTAACTTATGGCGGCTCTTTAGCTAGAACACAAGCAACAGGATATGGTCTTATTTATATTTTATCTGAAATGCTTTCTCATAATGGCAAAGAACTATCTGGAAAAACAGTTGTTATTTCTGGTTCTGGAAATGTGGCTATTTATGCAACAGAAAAAGCACAACAGTTGGGTGCAAAAGTAGTAGCTTTGAGCGATTCTAATGGATATATTTATGATAAAGATGGTATTGATTTAGATATTGTAAAAGAAATCAAAGAAGTAAAACGCGCAAGAATTAAGGAATATGTAGAGAAAAAGCCTAGTGCTGTCTATACAGAAGGAAAAGGCATCTGGTCTATTCCATGTGATATTGCTCTCCCATGTGCAACTCAAAATGAACTTCATTTAGAAGATGCTAAGACATTATTTAACAATGGCTGTTTTGCCGTAGCAGAAGGAGCAAATATGCCTTCTACTAGAGAAGCTACTGATTTCTTCTTGGAAAATGGAATGTTATTTATGCCGGGTAAAGCTGCTAATGCAGGTGGTGTTGCCACTTCTGCTCTAGAAATGTCTCAAAATAGCCAAAGATTGAGCTGGACATTTGAAGAAGTAGATGCAAAATTAAAGGATATTATGGTTGGTATCTTCGCAAAAGTAGACGATGCATCTTCTCGTTATAACATGAAAGGAAATTATGTAGCAGGTGCAAATATCGCTGGATTTGAAAAAGTAATAGAAGCAATGACAGCACAAGGAATCGTGTAAATTAATATCATTGGATATTATCACCTAAATCTAACCAAAAAGAAAAAGTGTATACTTTGGCTAAAGTGCAAACCTTTAGTTAAAGTATCTCTATTTTCTCTTAATTTTTATAGTTTAACTTTTTTATTCTATTGTTATCGTAAAATTCTCTTTTTATAAATCAGAAAATCCAACAAACTAACAGAAATAGAAAAATATTCTAAAAAATCTCCAATTCTTTTATTTAAAATACAAATTTATCAGAATACATTCTTGCTTACACGCACTTTTTACTTTTAGGTAAAATTAACTATATTTTCTATGGTAAAATTTTACTATTAATATTGCATTTTCTTTCAAAAGATAGTATAGTATTATTGTTTCTATAATTTTGCATATAAAATTTTTATGTAATAATGGAGGAAAAATATTATGAAAAAAAGATTTGTAGGAACTTTATTAGTTTTATCTTTATCTATATTCAGTTTAACTGCATGTGGAGATAAAACAGAACCAACTTCACAAACTACTAAAAATGAAACTACTACAGCAGAAACTACAACACAAGAAACCACTACAGAGGAAACAACAACAGAAGAAACCACTGCAGCCGCTAGTAACTTAACTTTTGGTTTATGGGACGGAACAACATTTAGCAATGAATGGTTGAATATGAAATTTAGCTTTCCAGAAGGCAGCACAGCAGCTTCTACAGATGTCATTAAGCAGAATATGGGAGCTAGTGCAAACGGCGTAACCATTAATCCGGGAGATAATTCAGGTTCTATTGAAGGCACTCCTAGTATGATTTATGATGGTCTTATCCTTTTAGATGAACAAGGTTCTAATTTGCAGATATTATATATCACTGCTTCCTCACTTGGCATCGGTATGACCCCAGAAAATTATCTTGCCACTTTAAAAACTCAGTTTGAAAGTACAAATTATGTATGTAATGATGTCGAAACCGTAGATATAGCTGGACAAAGCTTTTACAAATTGCCTATGACTTATACTGATGATTCTCTAGAACAGACTATATATCAAGATTATTATTGTATGCAAAAAGAAAGTTATTTCGTTAATTTTATAGTTAGTTATTTTTCAGATACTACAGACACGATAGATCAAGTAATAGCTGGAATTACTGCCCTTAAATAAAAATTAACTTAGTAAAATAAAAAACTTTATCTGACCTATCCAACATAAAACCGTTGGACAAGTCAAGCACTCCATCGCTAGAAATCTCTACCTTACCTACGATTGAGTAATAAATATCCATATTATTTTGTAAAGGCGGCGAGAAAAATATACCTATCTCGCCGCCTATTCTAATTAACTTACCATCATTCCATTTTACTAAATATATCATGCTTTTCTAGGATAACAATTCCTTTCGTTTTATCTTTTATTAGTTGCGATTTTATTTTTACAGTGTTATAATAAATAAGAAAATATTATTTTATAAAAAAGGAGTATTTATGAAAGTGAAGAACAAATCATTACTCACTTATCTCAGTATCTTTTTTCTTGTTCTGAGTATTCTCAGCGGATGTAGCCTCATTCCTAGTTCTAAAAAAACTACACCGGAAGATTTTGATGCTTTTACAGAAGAATTATTTCGCAATGAACTCTCTCAAAATACCTTAAATTTACATTATACCTTAGCATATCCAAAAAACTATGGCATAGAAGATTATGATGTGAGTTTAGGTTCTTTTGAAATGTCTGATATTTATGATTATAGTGAATTAGAAGAATTAGAAAAAACACTAAAAGATTTCTCTTATGACGATTTAACAGATGAACAACAACTTACCTATGATATTTTAAATGATTACATTGAAACAGAAAATACTGTAAAAGATCTCCCCTTATACGGAGAACTTCTCAATCCTTTGACGGGCTATCAATCTCAACTTCCTGTTTTACTCGCCGAATATACTTTTCGTACCAAAGAAGATATCGAAAATTATCTCACCTTAACAGCTAGTATAGAAGAATCTTTTCATAGTATTATAGAATATGAAAAAGCTCGTTCTGAAGCAGGACTATTTATGCCAGATTACGCAGCAGAAGCGATTATAGAACAATGTTCTACCTTTATTGAAGATCCAGAAAATAACTATATGATAGAAGTTTTTAATGACAAAATTGATGCTTTTTCCGGACTTTCTGATACAGAGCGCAATGATTATAAAGAAAGAAATCACACAATCATCACTACTAATATAGTAAATGCTTATCGTTCTTTAATTGACAGTTTAACAGAATTAAAAGGAAGCGGTGTCAATGAAGGTGGATTATGTAATTTTAAAGATGGAAAACGATATTATGAATATCTTGTAAAAAATGCTACTGGTTCATCAAAATCTATTAAAAATCTTCAAAAAATGACAGAGCGTTATATTGATAATTGTATCAATGAAATGATATCTATTGCTGCTTTAAATCCAAATGTATTAAATGATATTTCCACTTATTCTTTCGATTTAACAGAACCAAATGATATTTTAGAAGACTTAATTTCTAAAATCTCTGTTGATTTTCCAGAACCTCCAAAAGTAAATTACACAGTGAAATATGTACATGAATCAATGGAAGAAAGCTTGAGTCCTGCATTTTATTTAACTCCTCCTATTGATGACCCCAGTCAAAATGTAATTTATATTAATAATGGTTCTGTCAGCGATGATTTATATACTACATTAGCTCATGAAGGATATCCGGGACATCTATACCAAACAGTTTATACTAACTCTTCTGATCTCCCACTCATCCGAAATCTATTCTCTTCTCCCGGTTACACAGAAGGGTGGGCTACCTATGTAGAATATTATGCATTTGGCATCTCTGGATTAGAGAAAAATTTAGCACAGACTCTCTCTCTGAATGGTTCTGCCTCTCTAGGATTATACGCTTATGTTGATATGGCAGTTAATTATAATGGTTGGGATAGAACTGATGTAGAAGAATTTTTTGCTGGATATGGAATTGAAGACAAAGAAGCTACAGATTTTATTTATGAGGCTATGGTAGAAGATCCTGCTAATTATTTAAGCTATTTCATCGGCTATTTAGAAATATTAGAATTAAAAGATAAAGCCCAAAAAACCCTAGGAGATAAATTCGTCCTAAAAGATTTTCATAACTTTTTCTTGACAATAGGACCAGCACCCTTTTCTATTATCGAAAAAGAAATGGATATTTGGATGGATACCATTTTAAAATAATAACTGATAAAACTAATTGATAAAAGAACCTTTATAAAAAACTGTCATGTCAGAAAATATCTTCTATTATTAGAAATATTTTAACATGACAGTCCTTTTATTCCATTTTTTCTATAATTTCCCTTTTCTTCTCCTGATAACCACGAAAAAAATTATTCAAATTAGATAAAGCCTTTACTAGAATTTTCTTTTCGTCCTCTGAAAGTCCATCTATAATAGCATCTATCATTTGACGATGAAATTCTTCATGATGCCGATATGCAATCCTCCCCTTTTCTGTAAGAGAAATATACACCACTCTCCTATCTCGTTCCCCCCTCATACGATTTACATATCCTTTTTTTACAAGGCTATTAATTGCAATAGTCAATGTTCCTACTGTAACAGATACCATTTTTGCCACCATAGACATATTTTTCGACTCATCTATTCCAATCGCCTCAATAATATGCATATCATTATTAGAAATATCCTGAAATTCCTTCGTTATAATTGCTTTTCTCTCAATATCCATAATATCTTGAAATAACTTCACCAATATTTCATGTAACATATCAAATGTATTATCCATGAACTTTCATCTCATTTCTCTTATCTGTCATATAATATCCACCTTTCTCTTTTCCTATTATTAGCCAAAATCACTCCTTTATTTCTATTTGACATATCTTCATAGCTTCTAACGCATTTTTATGAGTTTCTGGTGTCACTCCTGCACAACATTGTGCAAACACACTAATCTTAGTTTCAGGAACAATCGCTTTTAATAAAAGGGCATTAGAAATAACACAAATATCTGTACATAAACCAATTATTTCAATTTCATCAAAAGAATTATGTTCCACAAACTTGGCTAATTCTATACTTCCAAATGTATTTTTTTCAATAATAGGGCAGGCTAACGCATAATCCTCGAGCTGAGGAACTAACTTCCATCCATCTGTACCCTTTATACAATGCTCTATAGGAAGTTTCTTTCCTTCCTGTGTAGACAAATAATTCTTATTATGTGTATCTTTTGTAAAAACAACTGCCGTTTCCTCTGAAAGTTCCTTTACTATCTTTTCTTCTACTTTATCAACAATAGCTTCTGCTTCTTTTGTACCTAATGCTCCTGTCACAAAATCATTTTGCATATCTACCACTACCAATAATTTACTCATCAAAATCCCTCCCTTTGCACAAAATCATAATTCGATAAAATACTTTGAATAACAAAATATTTCTTTTCCATATTATAACATATATCATTTAGAAAAAAAATGAAAAATATTTCCTTTTATCAAAATATAATTAGGTTTCCGCAAAGGGCAAGGAATGTTCCAACGAAACCGCGCTCTCGCTCCGTTCCAGACGTAATGGTACTAAATTCGCAGCTCCTAGCAGAACTGCTCATTAAGTACCAGCGTCTTCCAAGGGGTTTCTTTTGGAATCATTTCTTGCCCTCTGCTGCTTTTTTGGCTTTTTTATGAATAGCGAACTATCATAAAGACTGCCTATCAAATTTATCTACTCTTCTCGTATACTTCTTGAATATTTGAGAAACTAGAGTGGGGAGGTTTTTTCTTACAATACATGATTTTATCAATTCCTTCATTTTGTATTGCATACCATCCATCTTCAATAGATAGTTTAAAAAACTTTTCCTTTTCCATTTCTAATTCCGGATAGGCTAAACATTGAATCAGTTCACCCGCTGCGACCGCTAACAATTTGCCCGTAGGAAGATGCAGCCACTTATGTGAATCCGCAATTTCGTTACATTCTGCGATTTCACATTTCTTGACAGTACAATCCAAAAGCCAAATTATCATTTTTCCTTGACCGCAAAATTCCCGTATTTGTTTTGTTTCTCGCAGCCTTACGGTATCCCAAGCCTCATTGGGAAAGTCATAAATCAATTCAGATGTTCCACGCGGATCGAGTAAAATATCCATTTCATACAGCAAATCATCATTCAATTCGGTAAGATAACCTTCATCTATAAAAACCAATCCACCATCCATTTTATCACATTCCAATGTAACTTCCATCTACTATTACTCCTTTGGCAAAATTCACTCAAAAATCCCTATTTTGTGCTGATTATATCATTGAAATCTTCAAGCGTCAACATGTAGTCAATGAAATAGCCTACTCCATCAACCCGAAAAATAAAGTGAAATGGCTTTTTATAAAATATCATAGAACAGTCAATAAAGTAGCACAGGGAAGTTCCTATTCCAAAAGAAACCCCTTGGAAGACGTTGGTACTTAATGAGCAGTTCCGCTAGGGGCTGCGAATTTAGTACCGCTACGTCTGGAACGGAGCGAGAGCGCGGTTTCGTTGGAATAGGTACTCCCCTGTGCGAACCTTTGTCTAAAACATTCCCCTCTCTAAAAAAATAAGAATAACAAACAATAAGGCTGTCACAAAATAAAAAATCTCTCCTGTGACAACCTCATTATAAACAAAATACTCTCTTAAGCTTGAAAGCCTTTTTTTCTCTCCACTATCTCATTTAAACTTCCTTTTCCATAAGTCAGACCAGCATAAACTTGATCGATATTTCTCATAACTGGTCCACTATTATCCTGTTTTGCAACTTCAGAAAATGCTTCTCTCAATTCACGAAAAATAGGTATTGCATCTTCTAGTTTTTTATCTGTTTCTTCATAAGATGCTTCTATTAACCTTTTCTGAGCAAAACGATAAAGTTGAAATAACTGTAATGATACTTCATATTGAAGATCTAATGCCCCCATTAACTGTGCAATAAATTCATTTGCTTTTTTAATATTCCATTTATATTTCTTTTTGTCTTGCTTCTTTAATTCTTCAGAGGCATCTGCAATATATTTTAAAATAATATCATAAGTCGTTACAATTAAATCTGTTCTATTCCCTTGTGTAATGCGTAAGGTATACTCTTGAATCTCTGCCTTAGTCATTTTTCCTCCATGTGATTATTTAAGTTGACTATTGAAGAAGCTGCAATACTGTTTGAGGGCGTTCATTAGCCTGTGCTACCATAGCTGTAGCCGCCTGCTGTAATACTGTATATTTTGTATACTCTGTCATTTCACTTGACATATCTGTATCTTCAAGGCGAGAAATCGCTGCTGTCATATTTTCGTGTGTCACAGATAAGCTAGACATAGCTGTATCCATACGATTTTGATAAGCTCCTAAACTAGAACGTATGCTAGAAATTTTTGAAATCGCATCATCTAATAGTGAAATCGCTTTTTCACATCCAAACTGAGAACGACAATTTAGGTAAGTGAGTCCTAAAGCTTCTTTACTCACCTCTGGTATACAAACATCAATTATCTGTCCTTCATTTGCTCCTACATGGATTGTCATAGTTCCGATATCCATCACTTCTACTCCAACTTCTCCTAATACTCCATTTTCTATTTCATATTCCATCCTAAATCCTCCCTGATCTGTAATGGTCAGTTTATTTCCTTGTGCGGACAGAATCGCTGTATTACTAAATCCAACTCGATCACCATTTATTGTAAAATCAGCTTTCATATTTTCACCTTGAACTGTTTCTTTTTCTATAGGGAAACCAAACATCTCTTGTATTTTTCCATCTTGGGCAGGAACAAGGCAATTTGTACAAGTTACAGATACTTCATATTTAGATCCATTTCCGGGAATAGCACTAGCATTACCTTCATAAGAAGTAAATGTGATATTGTCTTTATCATAATTTACATTTATCTTTTGTTCCGTTGCATTTAATGTATCTATTTGTGTTGTAATATTTTTTAATATATCTTCCTTTGTATCCCCTGCATTAATAGGAATATTAACAGTTTCAACCTGATTTGTGTCCTTATTTCTTACATTAATACTAATTGTTCCTGATGCTGTTGTATTTCCTGTTGTATTCCCTGTTAATGTTATTTTAGCTTCATCTGAATAATTAGTATTATTAGAAGAAAGACCAAAAGCAGGAACGTAGCTTTCATCTTCACAATATACCATTATTTCTTGTTCAGAACCATATTCATAAGAAGTTAGTTTAATTGATTGGTAATTATTCTGAAATTCTACTTCTAAATTCAATCTGTCCGCTGCCTCTGTAATTTTTGCTAATACATCTGCCTTTGTATCATCTTCTTTAATCGGAATATCATATCCATTAATTACAATTTTTCCTTTTGCTCCCACTTTATCTGTCAGATCTGCTGTAGTATTTGTGGCTGTTAATGTTTTTGTAGCCTGTGTTGCTCCTTGTATAATTGTAAGTTTATAATCCCCTGCCTGTACAGAGTTAGAAATTTCTGTCACATTTACTCCTACGGTATCTGGATATCTTCTTCTATCCCAAGTACCATCTAAAAGAGGTCTATTATTAAATTCTGTATCTGTTCCAATACGATCTATTTCCTCTTGTAAAGCTTCCATTTCTTTCTGTATTGCATCTCTATCTTCATCTGTATTAGTTCCATTAGCCCCTTGTACTGCTAATTCTCTCATACGCTGTAACATAGAATGAACTTCTCCTAATGCACCTTCCGCACTTTGAATAACGGAAACTCCATCAGAAGCATTATTATTGGCTTGGTCTAATCCTTTTATCTGAGCGCGCATCTTAGCAGAAATCGCCATTCCTGCTGAATTATCAGCAGATCGATTTAATTTTAATCCAGAAGACAATCTCTCTAATGATTTGCCGAGTGCATTATCATTTTTTTGTAAATGACTATTTGCCATGATTGCTGTTATATTTGTGTTAATTCTCATACTTTTTACCTCATTTCTGCACAGCTTTTCATTTATCTAAATTATATAGGATAAGAGCTTATGGATGCTGTGCGGACACAAACTCTTTTAATTTTTCTTTCCGTAAACCCTATTTATCTTATCGGCAATATTTTCCCTTTCATTAAGCGATCTCTTTTATATTTTTTGTGACAGATAAAAATGTCTTTGCGACTTGATATAATATTTTGGTCTGTGTTTTATTTTCTCCTATATTTTCTATCTGATCTGTGACTTTAGGGATTTTACTGCTGCAGCTATATACCATTTCATTTATCTCTAACCCTTGTGATTGTAATGCATAATCAAATTCTTTTTGTACTTGTTGGATTTTCTCCACTCCTTCTACACTATCACAAAGCAAAAATCCCTTTACTTTTGTATTTGTCACTTTAAATTCCGCTCTTATTTCCCCTATTTTAGGTACATTCATCTGAATTTCTACTTTTCCGGCGTCTTCTTCTTTATGTATAATTTTCAAATGCACATCTACCACTTCTCCATTCATTTCCATTGGCAGATAGTAATCTTCTTGTTTTGCCAGTTTCGTAATAAATTGTGTTGTATTATAAAATAACCGAAGATCTTCTAATTTTTCATAATTAGTTTCTGTCTGATACAGTGCATTTTCTAACTGTTGTTTTGCATCTGCTTCTAAATTCTGATATGGTTCTTCCATACTATCTTTCTCTTCCATACCTTCTAAAAATGCTTCTATTTTCTGGTTCTGTTCTTCCTCTTTCGATAAATTTTTCCATATAGTTCCGGTTTTTGATGTGAGAAATCCTGCTGCCATCAGATGATTAATAGTAACTGGCTGTTGGCTCTCTGTGAGCATACGAATTGCTTCTTTTTCTCCACTCAGTTCTTTTATCTGCCTTTTCTTCTCTTGTGCATAAGATTCATTTGGATTCTCAAAAGTATCCATAAACCCTTTTAACTGCTCTGTTATATTTTTTTCTTTCCAATTCACTTCTGTCATTCCAAAATCCTGTGTCATGGAAATATCTATTCCTCTTGCTTTCCTAGAACGCGCTGCCATCAGTAAATTTTCTAATGTCACCTCTGTATTTTGATTAACCAACGCACCAATCGCCGCTCCTTGTGTGCGATCTACTGTATGAAATAAACGATATAATCCAATATAAGCATCTCTATCCTCTTGTGAAAGTTCTTGTTTTTGTTCGAGTTTCCATAAAAATTCACTGTATTTTTCTTCTTTTGTTTCTCCTATTTCTCTTTTTATCTCTTCAATTTTATCATTTAATTCATGAATTTCAGTCTGTAAAGGATTCACATGATTTTCTATCATATATAAAGTGACACGAGGGGTTAAATTTTTTAATAAATATTGATATTCAGAATCCAGCTCTTTAATATTATCTATATTTTCTGTTGTAATCTCCATCTGATTATAAGCTAATATCTTAACTGCCCTTCTATTTGCCTCTGTAGTTTCCAGATTCATATCTGTCAAAATCTCATCGATTCCCTGAAATGCTTTATTAATACTATCCCCATATTCTTTATCTGGTTTGGTCATCAATGCTTCATACGATTCACCTGCTGCATCTAATTTATTCTTTAAAATAGTACCCACTTCATAGGTTTTTCCTGCTGTAATAGCTGATACAGACTGACTTTCTGCCATTTCTCCAATAATATAAGAAGGCACAGTTTTTAATGCTTCAATCGTATTTACAGTTTCTTTTACCATATCTACTTTATCCGCTGTCATTTCCAATCCATCTGTCTGATATAAATCTTTATAATATTCTTGTTCCTGTATTTTTAACTCTTCCACCAACTTTTCCAAAGGCTCTGTCTGAATATCAATTCCCTTTTTTAATAAATTCATACCCGCTTCTTTTGTCATCATCAGACGTATTTCTTCTAACTGTCTATGCGCTCTTATTGCTTCCATGCTAGTATCTTTCGCGCTATATTCTTTTTTCACTCTTTCTTCTAATATCTGTAATGCCTCTTCTACTGTCTGAGGTCTATAATTTTCTCCTGTTACAAGAGTTTCTTTTGCCTTCTTTCCTTTTGCCATCGCCTGTATAATATTTTCAACAGTTTCCTCTGCACTCCAATCCTCTTGTATATTCACAGAAAGAAGACTATAAAAAGTTTTTACAGTAATACTATCTAATGGCAGCTCTTGTTCTAGCATCCAACGTGCTGTTTCCATATTTTCTTCTGTCACAGGAATATCTTCTCTTTCCAACACTGATGAAACCTGTTCTTTTAACTGTTCCCATTCTTCTTCTTTTAATTTAGTTTGTTCCTTTATATTCACAGGATTTCCACTATGCTGCGCTTTATAAACATTTTCAATACTAGGTTCTATCTGATTCCCTGCTATATAAGCCGCTTGTTCCTTTTTCACTTTTGTGATCTCCTGAGCCATATCCACTGCAGATTTCACATCTTTTACATTTTCTTCTGTGACAGGAATATCATATTGATTCATTTTATTCGCTACTGATTGTGCCATACCTGCACTTCCTACAACAGACGCAACCATCTCTATATCAGAATCCCCCATAGGATCTTTATAATCATCACAATAAGCTGCTAATTTCACCTTAATCTGGTCTATTACAGTCACGATCTTTTCTACATCATAAGCATCAATTTTATGCCCTTCTTTTTTTAGCTCCTCATAGTCCTTACCCGTCATATAATTCACTAATTCATCCAGCTTTGCTTTGATCTCAGTAATTCTCTTATTCACTTCATCTTCTGATACTTTTTCTCCATGATAAATTCCTACACTCTTTTCCACTGTAGTACTTTTTACCCCTTTATTGTTATAGGATACTTCTCTATTCTTTTCCACATCAGACACTTTTGCATTTTGATTCTCTAATCCATTTTTAGTAATCAATGGATTAATGCTAGTATTTTCTTGCATAGCTGCTATATTTACATTCATCATTTACCTCATTTCCGCACGGTTCTCTCAATTCTTGCCGAAATCAAATTTTCACCTAGCAATACTTATGAATCCCGTACATACAAATTCTATACGAAAGAATAAATCCTTTATTTTATGATTATTATTTCGGTTGACTATTTCGATTTCTTAATATAAATATAACATTAGTTTTTATTCTAAACCCATCAGACATTTTTTCACTTAAATACCTTTATAAATCAAAGTTCCGCTACAGCAAGAAAGTATTCCAACGAAGCCGCGCTTTCGCTCCGTTCCAGACGTAGCGGTACT
>OFGK01001409.1_pt1 | contig 13007 bp, 11 predicted proteins | sample 1521771 | NCBI WGS metagenome assembly OFGK01 (sample SAMEA3504088, study PRJEB24116) | mouse gut metagenome | biome: mouse gut; feature: mouse-associated habitat; material: faeces | place: Denmark | collected 2011 | reverse complement strand
GCTTGTCCCCCGGGTCCTTCCGGTAGCCGTAGATCGCGTGATTGGTGGTGGGCTTGCCAGCGTGTCCTCTGGCCTGATATGCCGCGCACTGTTTCCGGCTGCAATCCCGCAAAAACCATTCATTTACGATATTAAGGAACGGCACAAATTCTCCCGAACTGCGGTCTGCGCTGTCCACGCTGTTGCCAATGGCGATGAACCGGACACCCTTCTCCCGAAAGAGGACCTCGGTATAAAATCCAGTTTGGAGATAGTCGCGTCCGATTCGGCTCATGTCCTTGGCAATGACACAGCCAACCTTCCCGGCCTCAATGTCGGCAATCAGCCGCTTCCAATCCGGGCACTCAAAATTGCCCCCGGACCATCCGTCGTCCGTGTAGTGGACACAATTTGTAAAGCCGCGTTGGACCGCATAGCTCTCCAACAGCATTTTTTGATTCACGATGCTGTTACTATCCCCTGCGGCCTCATCGTCGCGGCTAAGTCTCTCGTATAATGCGGTGATTTTCTCCGTCTGCCCGCTGCTCATAGGGCGCTCCTTTCAGGCTGACGGCTCATTTGTGGCATCTCAATTATACCACACTCCCGGCTTTTGTCCAGAGCCTCGTTGCCAATCAACCGCACAATTTTGTCCGTCATTGTCTCCTGCTCGGCCTCGTTGAAGTGGACCGTTACCTTGTAAGTGGTGGAGCCGACGCGCCGGTACATGACGGCGGTGTTTTCGCTGGTTTTCTGAATTGTACTGATAGTTACCTTCCTTTCTTGCGGATAGGCCGCAACCCGTGTTATAATGTGGAATGTTCCTGCTTGATGTAATTGTTTTGCGCTCTCCCTCGTTCCATAAAAAGATAAAGGCTCACCGCGTTCCCTGGTCATGGCAGGTTGTTGGAAGTAATCTTTATCACAGCAATTCGATTACCCCTTCACTAATAGGAGAAAAACCGGGGGTCAAGCGGAACCATTTTCAGAAAACCAAGAAAATATTTTTTCGGAGGGGGTGGACCGGCGGTGTACCACGGGGAAAACGACATGGAATTTGAACTATCGCAGGAGGAACGTATCGCGGCAGAGTTGGAGGATGAGCGGGAACAGGCTTTGAAAATCCAGCTCAGGCAAGATGAACGGTCACGGCGGCAGTCCTCGGAACCGAAGGACCCACCGAAAAAGAAAAAACTGAAGCGTGAACTGCGGCGGGAGGCCCTGACCCGACTGGAAGAAGCCGCCAGGACACAGAGTGATTTTAATGAGGTAGTTGCATGGTGGGACAAGCTGGACGAAAACCGGGAACGGCGGGAGCGGGACCATGAGGTCTTGCGCGGAGATGTGCCGTTGGAATATGGCGCTGTGCAGGAAGGGAGAATCTTTCCAGCGTCCCTTTGCAGTCCCTTTTGGCGGGAGCTTTGCAGCGGGTATTTCCTCAACATCATCTTTGACTGTCCTTATGAAATGCACGAATTGCTGGCAGACGATTTTCTCTCAAAGATGATTTTTTAGTTGAAGGAAGATCACAAGGAGCTTTTCTATTACAAGGTCCTCCGGCGGTATAGCAGTGCGGAACTGGGTGCAGTACTGAGTCAGACGGACCGGAATATCCGAAAGAAATGGGCAAGGCTGTTGAAACGGATGCAAAAGAAATTATTCGAGCATATAGCCGAAAAGGGCGGCAAGGGACGGTCCCTGATGCTGTGGGAGAAAACTTTCCTGGAGGAATACAAAAAATCCGTCCTTGACGATGGCAAGGACGGATGGTAATATGATTTTGAGATACATAGATTACAGAACGGGAGGGATTGGATGAAGAATCTGTTTCAAAGGGCAAGCTCCCCTTGGGTAAGATACAGTGAATATGAATATAAGAAAGCCGGGGACGGCCATTTTTATATCACTCCGGCAGCGGGAGCGAGGCCGGAGATTTATGACCCGCTGAAGGATGCAGAGCAGATGGTGCTGGACGCACTGAACGTAGGGGCTTTGCAGATGAACCGCAAAGGGGAGGCTGTGGTCCGGGAGGCGGTTATGGGATTTGTCAGCCGCTATGGGCTGCTTGGTTTTCTGACCGCTCTGCCCACCACGCCGTCTTTCATGGACTATGAGGCCGTATATCTGCCGAAGAACCATTTTATCCGCGAGGAATCCATACCCGCACAGGACTATTTGGCGCTGTTCTTCCCTTTTGAGAAACTGGATATTCAGAAGAAGGGAACGGAATCCCGCTGGAATCTGACGGGCGACAGGGCAATGATGGCGCTGGCCTTGACCATGCAGGACGCGCCCCAGGCGGTGAGCATGAGCTTTCAGCGTGAGTATGCCGAACGATATGACTGGCTGGCGCGGCAGTTCAAGGACCTGGCATTTTCGTTCTATTCCAGCTTTCTCTACTACAATGACTATGATGTGCTGGACGAAATGACCCGTGACCTCTACCGGCAGGGGATGGCAGCGTTTGGCGGCATCGCGCCGACCTACCACATCGCCCTGCTGGACAAGCCGACGATCATATGGGATTTTCATTCCCTGCTGCTGTGTCTGCAAATGATGTTCAGCTTTATGCTGACAGATACGGACAGCACCTTGAAAGCCTGTAAGCATTGCAACAAGATTTTTGCTGCCAGCCGCCCCAATGCCGAGTTTTGCAGTCCCCAATGCAAGAACCGCTATAATGTTTACAAAAGCAGAGGGAAGGAGTAACGCAAAAAAGCGCGGGGGAGCGTGGCAATCACCACGCTCCCCCGCACCTTCTCACAGAGCATAGACCAATTCGTGTAAAACCATTTCTTCTGCCCGATTATGGATGCTGTTCATACGCCTTACCCATTCCATTTGGTTCTCTGCTTTCAACGCCTCGGTCACACTCTCTCGCTCTGCCATGGCAGGGATAAGTCGGTCCATCCGCTCATTGCAGGCGGTGTCAGTGTCAATCAGATGTGTCCAGAGTTTCCCGGAGAGCAGCAGCCGGTTATAGGTGCCGGGGTGGTGTTCCTCCAAGAATTTCTGATGCATCTGGCCATACCGACCCAGGGGCCGATCCGGCTGGTCGTCCAGGATCAGGTCCGGGATATAATAATCTCCGACTTTTGTGTAGGTCAATCCCATAATGTAGCCTCCATTTGTGGTTAATATTGGTACAGTTGCATGAAACGACAAAATTTGCGGTTATCACCGTCTTTCTCACAACTGCTTATGCCATTTTTGCCACAAATGAGCCGCAGCTATGTTGTATTTGGCAAGGCGAGAACCTTACCCTTTACAACATACATCTTCGTAGAGCTTGCGGAATAAGATGTTCAGCTCGTTAATACGGTTCTGCGCCTTGTCAAGCTCTTTCCGCTGCTGTGTCAGCGTCTTTTGTACTGCCTTTGCGCTGCACTCGTTGGCGGTTTCGATAAACTCCCGTTCATGCTCTTTCACATAGGACAGCACCCTCTGTAAATCGGCAAGGACAAGTTCTTTAAGAACGCTCTTTCGGATATAATGGGTAGTGCAAAGCTCGCCAGTCCTTATCCTGTTTCGGTACTTCCCGCAAGTGTAGGCGTGTTTGCGTTCCAATGTCCCGGCTCCTTGTTGCAGATACATTTTATAGCCGCAGTCCCCGCAAAAGAGAAGTCCCGAAAAAATGTCGATTTCTTCTGTTTTCGTAGGGCGGTGTTTGGTGGCAATCCGTTTCTGTGCAAGTTCAAAGGTTTCTTCATCAATCAAAGGTTCGTGCGTGTTAGGGAAGAAGTATTGCTTTTCCTCCGGGTTCTTTTTCGTCTTTTTTGATTTGTAAGATACCTTATAGCTCTTGCCCGTAATGGTATGCCCTAAATATTCCTTGCGCCCAAGAATGTCATACAGCGTCTTATCCGGCCAGTTATAAATACAGGTCGGGTGCGGGCGCGGGTGTCGGCAACTGCCGGAACGACGGTAGCGGAGTTCTGAAACAGTAAGTACCTCATGTTCCCGTAGCCAGTTCTGGATTTCGCAGATACGGTCGCCGCGCACATACATAGCGAAAATCTGTTTTACTATGTGCGCCGTTTCCGGGTCGGGCAGTAAGTGGTTGCGGTCGTTTGGGTCAGCTATGTAGCCGTAAGGCACTTCGCCGTTGACGCGCTCGCCTTTCTGCGCCTTTGCCTGTTTGACAGCCCGGATTTTCTTTGAAGTGTCGCGGGCGTAAAACTCGTTGAACCAGTTCCGCAGAGGGGTAAACTCGTTATCTTCCCTTGCGGTGTCTACACCGTCGTTAATGGCAATGTAGCGCACTTCATATTCGGGAAAGACAATCTCTATCAGCTCCCCGGTTTTCAGATAATTACGTCCCAGACGGGAAAGGTCTTTTGTTATGACGGTCGCTACGTTCCCGGCTTCAACCTCATGCAGCATGGCTTGAAGCCCCTCACGCTCAAAGCTCACGCCGGAAAATCCGTCGTCTACGAAAAAGCGCGTGTTGAAAAAGTGGTGTTCGTCAGCATACTTTTGTAAAATCAGCTTTTGAGAGGCGATTTGTCAAGGATATTTTCACCATAACATTTTCAGTATCGCTAAATTTCTCTTTTAGCGCCGTAGGCGAGAAAAAACTGGCGTAAAATCACCTATAGCAATGTACAATTACCTTTCTGCATCATCACGAGTAATTCTATAGTAAGATAATATGTCTAAAACATCTTGATCGTTACAAACAAAATCACCGTCTTTGAATTTATTAAGGGCAATAATTTCTTTTGCTTTCTCTGCCTTTTCGGGAGGCAAGCGAGAGAACTTCTCCCACCATTCATTCGCCAAATCGCAATCATGAGCTGTCCTTCCTGTGTATCGGTCGGCAAGTCGTTCTCGCAAATCTGCATCGTATACCCTTCTATATACGATAAACGTTTCAGGCATCCACAGTATCTTTTTAAACTCGTCAACATCTCGACCAAAAGCTTCTTCAAAAAAATCAACACCGCGACCAATTTTTCCTTTGGTAGAATTGAGAACCGCTTGCACTGAGCGGATAAATTTGCGATTCCAGTGCTTTCCTATATAATCGCGGTTTCGAAAATATTCAGGATCGGATATGGGATGATATTTCATCGGAAAAGAATAGATGGTTACGCCAAGCTCCTCGCAGAGATCCACATTGATTCTCATTCGATAATATAACTCTTCCGGCTTATCTTCAAAATTATATAAAAGATAGTTCGACAAATCGGTTATATGATACTCTGCTGCTTTTCGGACCGCTTCAACGTAAATATCTCGCTGTTCATAGTGATCAAAAGCAATCCGCAAGGGCCGAATGTTTATTTCAGAAAGCTTCTCCATTTTTGCAGCTGTAACTAATCTTGCGTCCAAGCCCTGGTTGAAATCAATATAGCGGGCGGTTCTCTTTTTAGGGAAGTATTTGCTATATAACGGACGAGCTATATCATCAAAATCCAATATGTGTTCTGCCGTTGCACTTGATACATAGAGTAGGCCATCCGCTTCACGCCTCAAATAGAAATCTCCAGCTTCATCCTCTGGTAATTTCTTTGCGATTTGATCATAGATTCCAATTATTTTTCTAATATAAGCCCTAGGATTATAATTTGCTTGCAAATTTTTTATTGCCACTTCATACTCATTGGGAGGTAAAAAAGAGGCACCTTTACCAAATCCGCAAGCATTTATTTCATCAATAATCTTGTTAAAGCATTTGGACGCAAAGACATTATTATCCATTAGATAGAGGTCCTTTTGCGGTCCAAAGTGTTCATCAATATACCTGATTTGATTTTGAATTCCAATATAGTTTTTATACTCTGGCTCAAGAATTTTAACTGCGCAAAATTCGCAATTGCGGGGACAGCCACGCGTCATGTACCCGAAATAAGCATTTTGAGCCGGGTATTTGTAATCAATTTCTTCAAGGATAGAGTAGTCCAGCGGCAACTCATCAATAATATCTGTATTTCCTTCGTCTAGCGCACCTGGCTGGTCAAGCAACCCAACATATGGCCTTATTCCAGTTTCATCATATATAAATTCTGGCAGTATGGTGGCTGCAATGCCTCCTACAAGCATTTTCCCATCTTGGGCACAAAATTTTTTGGCATAATTTATAGTATCAACTGTTTGTTTCCAATAAAAAGTGAACAAAGTTGTAATTCCAACCACATCAAACTGTGGACAATTACCATTTTTGTATCTGTGCCGGTACACTTTCAAAAGTTCCTCATTTGCAGAATCATGAAAGTCTGGAATCGTATCTAAAATTGAATATCTCCCAATTCTGATGAAATCCACTAATTTGGAAAAATGCTTCGCAAGAGAGTTTTCTCCAATCTCCTTGTAAAATTCTTCACAAAGAAGTTGGGCTGCAAATGTCCTCAAGTCACCTTTATAAAAGCGAACATCATCTTTACAACGGCGATAATATGTTGCTATTTTCATCAGGCCCATAGGGGGATATTTATTTTTATAATTGGGCTCAATCAATAATACTCTGCGATTCATTGTAAGCCGTCCTCAATTTTCTTTATTATCATTTCGGCTGTTTTATCATCCGTAGCTGTTAGAATGATTCCAAAAATCTTCGATATGAGTTTCTTCTCATTTCTGCTATACGAGCTTAACTTATCAACTCGTCTACTTTCTGGGGACTTCTGTTTCTTCTCCGAACTTTTGGGGTGGCTAGTTGACTCTCGCTGTTTTCTCTCTTTTTCTAACCGTGAAATAACTTGGCTAATAACAGCGGCTGAATCGCTCTCCAAATCACTTGCGGCTTTTTGCTTTTTCTTTTCTATATCATCGGCAGCTTTCCGGGCTGACTCTTTAGCACGCTCGACATCTGCAAGGGCACTTTCATAATGACTATCATTAACAAAATCGCCTCTTCGTTTCTTCTCCTGTAATTCAGTCTCTTTTTTTTCGGAGGAATCAATCTTGCTGTATGCACTATTGATTGCAGACCCCTCGTAATAAATCTTATAAAGTTCCCTGTTAAAGTATCGCCGTAGCTCTCGTTCAAACTCCAATCTTGTGGGATTTTCATTAAAATAATCTCGCTGAGAATTAGGGATTAGGTTCTTTGAAACGGCAAACACCTCACCAATGAAATAATGGTGACCACGATCCTCCTTGAAAAGTTTTTGAAGGGCGTCATCATCTCCAATCTGGATGTTTTCTTTGCGGAGCCGAAGACCGCGCATCTGACAATCCTTGGAAATAACAGCCTTGAAGTGAGAAACTCCGATCCATAACCATGCAAGTAGATTCTGGTGCGAGTCATAAATCTTCTTAAAAGCAAGATTGAATACCTCATCATCGCCTTTGCTGGTTTTGAAATTTGTCTTATACTTTTTGAAGATTTGTTCTCCCTCTAGCCTGATAGTATATTCATCAATGTGATAGTTGAGTTCCTTGGCATATTTGTATATCTCAGAACGAAAAATAAAAGTATTTTGATATGGCACTGGAGCGACAAATGAAAGGTATTCTTTTATTTGCGCAAAATCAAGTAAGTCAGTGTTTTCTTCATTAATTCCAACCAGTTCAACCTTAAATGAGTGCGCATCAATATTATCGGTATGAGGATACTCAAATTTATAAATGCTATGGAGGACTTCACTGGCAGTATGTTTTTCGCCGCGCTCGTTTGCGATTATAAGTTCGCGCATTTTCGCTGCGTCACAATGCATAATTGAAATGACATCTTCGCCAGCAGCCTTTGATGTGAAAATAAGTTCTTTGCAATACGCCAAGCCACAAAGTCTGCCTATTCCTCTAAAGCCTTTATCCTCACCGAGTCGTTTATCGGAATTTGCTATGTCGGCCAGCGTTCTCTCAAAATCCACAGATGGAATTCCTGTCGCATTATCCACAATACTGACAGTCCGATTTTCTGCATCAAACCATATATCAATACATCCTTCTTCATCCCGCAAAAGGCCCATATCGTAAGCTTTGTCAATCTGATCGCAAGCATTTTGAATATACTCCCGATATATAACCCTGGAATCCTGATACATGCCCGTTGTTAAGTTTTCTAGTATATTTGCTCCAAAGACGTATTCTTCCATCGCAGATTCCTCAATTCTAAAATTGTTTATATATCGGTTTAGGGAAATGTATTTTCAATAATGACCGAAAAATTGGATTCTGAATCAAATAGTCGCCTTGCTCCAACCGCGTCAGCATATTTTTGTATGTGCTTGGTAAACTGCTGTAATCCTTTGTAGCTGTTTCAATAGAGTTTGTTCTTCCGTATGCATGAGTGGAACAGTTACCGGTCACTCTCTGATGAATGTTAGAGCGGAATTGCTCCGCACCAAACAAAACAACACCAAGCGAACGCCCTCTTTCGGTAACATCAAGAATCTCTCGAAGGATTGGAGAAGTTTTTGGCGTGTCTTTTGACGCATATTTATTTAATTCATCAATAAAAACAACAATGCGGGATGGCGGGTTAATCCCTTGCTCACCGTCATATTCACCCAGTTTGAGGTTATATATCGTGCGGACAGCATCACCAAAAACAAAAGCTTGCTTGTCCTCTGGGAGCTTTGCAATATCAATTACATACACATCGTTGCTTGATATATGCTTAATCGCATCAGCAAGGCGACATTCATGGTTTCTGATATTTGCACGGTTGGCAAACATATCATCATTTTTGGTAGCCTTATTGACTATCCTCTTAAATTTCCTCCAACTTAGCACAGAAATTTCATTAGAAGTCCGCGCTTGACCTTTCGATTGTGGTTGTGACTTTTGCGAAAGTTCATCAACTTTTTCCCGGAACCCCTGCCAAGTGGTGATACAGCCATTTCCAAAATCCGGATCAGTTTCGTCAATGATTTTGCTGATAATCGCCTCCATCGTCTGTTGAGGATCATCAATATCCGCAAACAGCATCTCAAGGCTCTCCTTGTCATCCTCATATGAATATTTGAATTTGAAAAGCTGACCCTCGCGGATATATTCCTCAACATCTGCCTTGGGAATATATGTGCTTTGCTTTGCGGATAAATCGCTGGAATACGGTATAAAATACTTTACCTGCCGAAATGGTTCGGTATTTAGGCCTAACTCCTTGTATTCTTTATAAACACGTTGTTGCTCACCAGCGGGATCTTGAGAAAAATCGTTGGGACGATCAATTGCCATCAAATCCCGTCCCTTTACATTAAAGATTACAAAAGCAACATTTTCCTCAGAATCAACAGGCTTTTTCAAATATTGATCCTGGATAGACTTCATTAAGAACATCGCATATGAGGTTTTTGACGCAAGACCGGAAATACCTGAAATGTTCAGGTGGGCGCCTTCTTTGCCAAGGATAAATTTTGAGTTAAGATTGACTGGTAAGACAATTTCGTCAGACGTCCCTTCGTACATCTTTAGGGAGCCACAGACGAGAGGATTTTGTATTTTGTCTAAACCAAGTGCCAGCGTGATTTCACTTGCAGATGCCAGATAGACCGGAGCATTATTATGTACCGGCGTATATAAATTCTTGTCATTGAAAGAAACGGATGCTTCTACATAATTCATTCCAACCCTTAATGTGGGCTCATCCACCATCACATCACCAAAATCGCTGGAAATATAACTGGTTAAAAAACTTTGTGCGTCTGTAATATGAGAGATATTCTCAATAACACCAAAGGAATAAGACGAGTCAATATGCTTAACTTTCACAATATCAAATGCGTGAAGCTTGAGGTCCGCATTTGTCCAAAATGTAAACTTATCCATTGTAGTCGGTGATTTCTCTGTTGCAACAACTCTACCAATCGGATGATTCATTTTTATCCTCCTAAAATAGATGCAAAAAGCTTTCTGCGCTCAGATATTTTGATTTGACATATGTCTCTGTTAAATAAATCGGATACAAGTGGTTGGACCAGCGCAAATCTGAACCATAACAAACTGGACTTCGCTCGTTAATGAGGTAGGCACTCAAATAATCAACAAGACCGCTATCAATACCTTTCTGCATTTCTTCTTGTGTTACAAGCATTTTCTCGACTTTGATAATCCCATCGAAGGGGGTCCTTGTATGTGATTTATTTCTAATTCGTATATACCATACAGCAAACTCCATATCTCCAAAAAAATCGGGATTTTTAAAGCAGGCGACAGGCGTTCTGTGATATACAGGCAAGTCAGCAATAAAGCCAGGATTAGGCTTTCCGTTGATGTCAACGCAAACCTCCGGGTTAAAATTCTTAGAAACACCAATCACCCAATTATAATTGTTTTTAAAGATTTGGTACTTCCTTTTATCGATCCGATCTCCTTTTGAGGGACGGTATTCCAACGATCCGTCCTTAACAAGATAATTGTTTTGATTTAGTTTTCCTTCGCGCACAAGTTCCGCTACCAATTCTTTTTCTTTCTCTGCCATCCGATCTTGCACACAAGCGGTTCCTCGATCTTCAAATTTTTTGTCAGAGTTTTTCGCCGTCCGATATGGCAGGATAGTAGAAAACTCTATCCCGAGTCGCCTTAGTTCCGAACAGTTGTTCAGTTTCTTCGCTGTTGCAGAGAAGAAGCCCGCCTTGCCGTCTGCATTTGCAATATCGGGAATAGAAAGGACGAATTCTCGTTTAAATTTTTCTGGAACCATCTGCCTATGTTCCCGGCGGCAGCATCCGACACCAATTTGCCCAGCAATGACGGGATAAATGACACTTCTCCCTCCCGAATGAGCATAGGCAATATCATCAACCTTGAATACACGACGGGAGCCATCCAAAAAATAAGTTAAAAGCTGTTCATTACGTGCAGCAAGTTTCCTACTCAGGTCTGCCAAAGGAACATATCGTCGAATTGTTTTGTCCGTTTCCGCTGTCCGTTCCCATATTATCGAATCTTCGCCATAATCTATGAACGGACGCTCAGCATGGTCTAAACCATACTTATGAGCCCTATAACTCTTTCCACCAGTTGCACTAGCCAGCGTGGTCATAATTTTATCGGACATCCGTACTACCCCTCCAATGTTATAAATGAATTCAGGGATCTCCCCAAATAGAAGGGTCTAGATGAGAAATGATTGTGTGTCGCTATTTCACACAAGGAATCCTTCTACAAGATAAATTCAAAGAAAAGTATACAACAATTCGACCTCTTTTGCAATGCCCATATCAGGTCTCGCGCAAGATTGTAACCGCTATCAGCCCAATCTCTTGCCGTTTCTGAGCATACTCCACCAACTCTCGCGCATTGCTAGCCGGATGCCATGCGTAAGCAATCAGATACTCGCTGTGCTCCACCATGTATCGGTTGGCCCGGATGATGGCGGCCCGCTTAGGCACAGTCTCCATCCCAGGCGGGTAGAACGTACCGTCGAAACCGGGCGGCGTTGGGGTAGGACGGTCATACGGATGATAAGGGAGCAGCAATGTAAGCGTCACCTCGGGGCGGCGCTTCTTTGCTGCCTTAACGCACTTTGCCGCCAGCGTATCAAAGCGGCCATATCTGCCTACAACAAAATCAGTCACACCATATTCGATTATGTGGCGTTCAACCTCGGCAGTCAGTTCGCCCATTAGCGTCTCAGGGGCCTCACGGTGTCCAATAAAGAAACAGGTTGGCATAGTATCTCTCCTCACTTATCTGCGATATATCGCGCATTCATTATAGCATAGATTTTGTATTTGGGATATATCCTACACGATAAATCGCAAATTTGGTTAAGATAGAGGCATCACATGGGAGGGAGTGGTGCCGCAATGAATGCCAAGACAGCGGTTGCTCGCCGCATCCATGCGCTATGCCTGGAGCGGAATATCGCAATCAACGCCCTTGCCAACCAATGCGGCATCGCGCCCTCCACGATTTACAGTATGTTGAACACCAAAAGCAAGAATCCGGGAATTGTTTCTATCCAAAAGATTTGTGATGGCCTGGAAATCAGCGTTCGTGAATTTTTCGATGATCCACTATTTGAAAATCTTGAACCTGAGATAAAGTAGCGAGCCAGGAGCGTCACCGCTCCTGGCTATGTTCTTTCTCATGACGTTGCCTACCCTGCTGTCCCTGTAATTGTTGAATTGTCTGGCGGATAGATACCGATTCCGCTGGCTCATCCAACATCTTTGCAACATCCTTCCGGCTCTGCGCCAGCGTCCCGGAATCAAACTTCTTGCCATGGGCGGCTTGCAGCCGCTGGGCTATTTCTCGCTCTTTGTCAGTCCGGATAGCGTGGCGGGCAGTATCCAATTCTATAGTATCCATATCCGACGCCTGTTGTTGCAGTTCAGTATACTGTGCTAGGGCCACATCCAATTCAACGGTATATTTTTTCTCCTGCTGGTTCAGCGTTTCCAGGGAAGACTCCATGGATGCAATATGCTGTTTGATCTTATCCATACCATGATTGTCCGCACAGTTAAGCTGATTGAGCAGCAGGGCCTTTTCGCTTTTCAATTCGTCAATATCTTCGGTCAATGTGGCAATTTTCTGTGCCAATTCCTGATGCCGGAACACCTGAAGGGCCGACACCGTTTTCTTTTCCTCCAACAAGCCACGGTGCTCCCTAATCTTGACTTTGAACTGTTTGATTATACCCTCATATCGTTTCATGCTCGGCTGAACAGCATGGAGCTTATCGGTAATCTGTCTTTTCCCAGTCCCAATATACAAAAGTTGATACCGGAAGATAATCATTTTCTGGCGTACAGTTTCCATAGCTTCTGCGATAGCAGGGATCGTGTTCTTTACCGCATCCATAAGTTTCTTAACCAGCGATTTTAACTCCTGCAATAGGGCGTTGTCCGCCTTAATCTGCCGGTTCAGTTCACAGCGGTCAGATATGATGCCCTTCTTCTCCAACGTACGGGCAACCACCCCTTCGTGAATGGTAGGCTGTTCATCCAATCCTCGCTCGGCGTGGCTTCGGTGATCGACACGCTCCTCATGCCCGAAGCGTTCCAGACAGCGGTTCACCGTATCGGCCCATGCCGCCCGCCATAGGACAAGCCGTTCCTCGCTGTTCCAGCGGGCGGTGATGGGATTCTGCCGCCCGTACTTGGTGCTTTTCGGATACTTGGATAACC
>OFGK01001404.1_pt1 | contig 13047 bp, 14 predicted proteins | sample 1521771 | NCBI WGS metagenome assembly OFGK01 (sample SAMEA3504088, study PRJEB24116) | mouse gut metagenome | biome: mouse gut; feature: mouse-associated habitat; material: faeces | place: Denmark | collected 2011 | reverse complement strand
AATATAAAAAGATAGAGCCGGATTGCCGGGAGGGAGTGCGGGCGCAGTTGGAGCGAATGAAAGAGTTATGCAAGGAGCGTAATAATCTGTATGAGAAGCAGAATGATTTGAAAGGACAAAAGTGGAAGATTGAAAAAGCGTTAGAGCGATAGCGATTTAACAGTAAAACGTGATTTGTATTGCTTAAATTGTGGTAGATATTTAAGGGTAGAAATGGTATAATTAAAAACAAAGTATGCTATTAAAAAAATAGTTTACAGTTCGGTAGTGTGTGATAAAATGAATAACGAACATTTGTTCTGAAAAATCTTGACTTAGCCAAGTATATAGGATAAAATAGGTATACGATATAGGCGGCATTGCTTTCAGTAAGGCACAGTATCGATAATACATGTATTGTGGCAGCAAGTATGAAAGGAAGAGGTTGGACAGATGGAAAAAGGAAAAGAAAAACCTAAAATGGTTTCATTATTTTCAGGCTGTGGAGGACTTGATTTAGGATTTGAGACTGCTGGATTTGATATTGTGTGGGCAAATGATTTCGATAGTGATGCACAAGCAGTTTATAGATTAAATATAGGGGAAATTGATGGTAGGGATATTATGTCTGTTGGAGAGGAGGATATTCCTGATTGTGACATTTTGACAGCGGGCTTTCCTTGCCAACCATTTTCAAATGCAGGCAATCGGAAAGGGGTTCATGATTCACGAGGTATGCTTTATAAAGAATGTTTGCGTATTATAGAAAAGAAGATGCCTAAAGTCATTGTCTTTGAAAATGTAAAAGGATTACTTTCTACCAAATATATAGATGGAAGAAAATTAGTTGATGTTATTGTTGAAGATTTGGCTAATATGAATGGTATTGGATACAATGTTGACTATAAATTGATTAATGCTTCTGATTATGGTGTTCCACAAAATAGACAGAGAGTACTATTTATTGGTATAAGAAAAGATTTAAATATTGATTTTGTGTTTCCTAAGAAAATTGATAAAAAGGGTCTTACAGTTGGAGATATTCTTGGGATACCTAATGATGTACCCAATCAAGTAGATTGGCCATTGTCGCCGCAAGCTATGGAAATGATAGCGTATATACCAGAAGGGGGATCTTGGAAAGACGTGCCATATGAGCATTTGGCACCGAGATTTAGAAAAATAAGAGATAATATGAAAAAATATCATTCTCCCAATTTTTATAGAAGATTTGCAAGGAATGAAATTTGTGGTACTATGACCGCATCTGCACAACCGGAAAATTGCGGCATTGTACATCCGGTAGAAAATAGGCGTTTTACAATTCGGGAAGTTGCTCGTATTCAGACATTCCCAGATGATTTTATATTTATTGATGATAACATGAAAAATATCACGGCAATGTATAAAGTTATTGGTAATGCGGTTCCAGTTAAAATGGCAAATGCGATTGCAACAGCGATTAAAGAGCAGATTTTTGAAGGGGAGTCGAATTAATGAATACAGATAAAGCATATATATTGGGCTTAGTTATTGGTGGAGGAATTTGGGGGAATGCTGAAGATATTTTTAGAATTAGGTTACCATTTAAACAATGGGGGTCATACGAAGTAAATCCTAAAAGGGCAGGAGAAATATCAAGAGACGTAATGAAAATGGTTAGTCCTTTGTTTAAAGCGATTTATAATATCTCTGTTTCATATGATACATCAGCAAGTGGGGTATGGAATATTCTGTGTGAAGGAGATTTAGATTCACTAAAGAGTGAATTGGAAAGTTATGGAATCAGTTGCGAAGGCGAGGTAAGGAAAACAGCAAATATTAATAAAATTGTTTCGGATTTAGTTGATGATAATCTGAAAAGGCGGTTTATTGCAGGACTAGCAGACACTATTGGTAGTACAAGAAGTACACATAGAAGATTTTGTGATGATAAACAAATGGTTTCTTTTGAAATTTCGGGTTTCGAGTATCATTTTGTTTGTTCTCTGTGCAAACTGTTACATAGCATAGGATGCTATCCAGATCAAATTCTTTGGAATCATCCCAATTTTCATTGTGGAAATAATTCGTATGATAAAAAGTGGAAAAAGGGATTCAAACTTAGAGTTTACTTAGATCAGTATGAGAAATTTGGTGCGTTTGCCTTTGTGTCTAAAGCAGTGTCTGCCAAAGAAAATCAAGCTTTAGAATCAGTTAGAAATGTTGGAATACCTTGTGTAGATAGAGAGATTAAAATGCCATCTATGGCTTGTGTGCATTGTGACGAAAATAGTGCATTACTCCCTGATGAAATTCGTGGGGGACATTATTTGCATAATAGGCATGTTTGTGCAGTGTTAGGGTGTGAACATGCACCCTACGAAGAAATCAAAAAAATGCTTGCAAATGCAGAGTACTGCATTAATCCATTCCCTATATTAGTTAAGGGAAAATTAAATGAGATTGAGGACATTCTGAATACAAATTCACTTACGAAGAATCGGGTATATAAAGATTTAAATGTAAAAATTTCTGAAATATACAACCAGTCAGATCAAGACCTAATATATGGGAAGGAAAGTGGAAGTGGTTATCCAATAAATAAAATTGTCCTTGCAATAGCATATTTGATTGCGGCGCAAACAAATCAACTAAATGGATTGCGCCCTAAAGGGAGCAAAGATAAAATAATAAGAGAATATTTGGTTAAGCATCCAGATGGTGTTGTTTCAATATCAATACCAGAAATCATGACACCTTTAGTTGTTCGAATGAACGCTTATGCAGCACTTGTTGGACCTAATAATCCAAAAGTTTATAAAAAATTAATTCAAAAGTGTCCAGAAAATGAATTTAAAATTAAAATACGAGAGATTTCAGAGGAAGATTTAAATGAAAAAGAATGAAGTTGCACATTATCCGGAGATAATGAAGTTTATTGAGTCACAGCTTCAGAGTAATTTTTTGGCGGAAGGGATTAGCGATATTAGTATTTATTGGAAAAGCGGTGAACTAACAGCTAAAATAAAGGAGTTGATTCGTGAGTATCCTAATGAATGTTTATGTATGGATGAGTATAGTAAAAAAACACCACCATTAAATTTGGATATATTTTGTGTTGTAACTAATGGCGAAAAATTTGAAATAGTAATTTTGGAGATTAAACTCAGAGAATCAGTAGGATTAAACCAATGGTCTCAATTAGTTGGATATAACTTGGTTTCTAATGCTAAATATGGTCTACTGATAAATATAGATGCAGGAGCAAGTGATAGGTTAAGACGAATATTGTCTTTTGATATAGATTCATCTAAAATAGTTCGTAAAAAGGAAAATGGAAGTGAAATTGAACATCTATTAGGGTTTATGCAATGGAACACTATAACACAGAATTTTGAATATAGTAATTTAGGACAAATATCTTCTCTTTCCGCTTTAAGCTCGTTCTTGATTTCTCAGTTTCAACAATGACTATATTGTAAATGGGTTTATATTATCGTTGAATAAAGAATGCAAACTATTCTTTAGATAATATCAAGGACATGGTGCTAGCACCATGTAATAAGGGTGGATAAGGAGAAAATCATTATTTTGCCACTGGCTCTATTTTGGCTCTAAAATTTTTCAAAATAGTAAATATGTAGTGCTAAATCAGATAATACGATGAATAATAAGCAGGAAAACGCAGTAAAAACATTCAGATTTCATTTCCGAAAGCTCGTGAGGGTGGTAGAACAGTTGGTTCTGGCCGTGTGGCTACAATCATTGAGTAATTACAATTTATTCAGTAAAATCAAGGCTTTCGGGGATTTCTCCGAAAGCCTTTTTATGTTGTGAAACTGCTAAAAATTCTCTTGTGGTTCTAATATGGTTCTAAAAGATTTGCTCATCAGGAAAATATATCAAAATATTTGTTAATAGTTCTCTACCGGAATATTAAATGAGTTCATCAGACTGTCTATCCATATGTTGTATTCGTCGCTGTCAATTTTTTCACTTTCCAGTTCCTTGTTCAATTCATTCCAACGAGACACAAGAGAGGCAACCTGTGGACTTTCTATGTTGATAGATGCCACTAAGCGCCTTGTAGCTGTATTGACGGATGTGGAACATTCTACAGGAATACCAGCTCTTATCAATTCCATTATTACCTTTAAAATATCTGAATATGTGTTAATGCTCAATTCTTCGTTGGGTTTAATCGTATATCCAAAAAATAATTCTTCTTTAATACCAATAATAGAACAAAATTTTTGTATTACTTCCATAGGCGGTTCACTATAACCGTTTTCATAATTAGAATAAGTCGGAACAGACAATTCCAACTTCGCAGCCATTTCTTTTTGGGACATATCAGCTCCCATACGAAAAGACTTCAAACGTTTGTCTACATGTAAATAATGCGCTATTCGCATATTCTCACCTCACATCGGATTTTTAATTATTATACCACAATTTCAACAAAAACAAATAGAAATATTTAAATTTTAATATTTTTGATTGACATATCTAAAAATAGATATTATGATAAAAATACAAGAATTTAAATATTTCTATTAAAATTCAAATTGCAAGGAGGACTATATGAAATCAAATTACATGATGGATGCGGAAGATGTGGCTAATGAGTTGGGAATTTCTAAAGGACACGCTTATAAGGTTATTCGCCAGCTTAATGAGGAATTGGAGAAATCCGGCTTTATTATTGTGGCAGGAAAAGTTCCCAGAGCATTTTGGGAAAAGAAGTTCTATGGTTATCAAACAGTGCAGACAGCATAAGGAGGGAAAACAGATGCCAGCATATAAGGATGAAAAAAGGAATACTTGGTTAAGCCTGTTTTACTATGAGGATTGGCAGGGGAACAAGAAGAAAAAGCAGAAACGTGGGTTTAAAACAAAGAAAGAAGCATTGGAGTGGGAAAATAATTTCAAATTATCCGCTAATGCCAATATGGATATGGCTTTGGGAGCATTTGTTGAGATTTATTTTCGTGATAAAGAAGGCGAGTTGAAGGAGCGTTCAATCAAGAATAAAAGGTACATGATAGAAGCGCATATTCTTCCTTACTTTGAAAATAAGAAAATGAACGAAATTACTCCGTCAGATATTATCCAGTGGCAGAACGCTATGAGGGAAAAAGGGTATGCGCAGACCTATCTTCGCATGGTGCAAAATCAGATTACTGCATTATTCACTCATGCAAGCAGTATTTACAATTTGTCGAACAATCCATGCAAGAGAGTGAAAAAGATGGGAAAGCCAGATGCGGATAAGTTGGACTTTTGGACAAAAGAGGAATACGACAAGTTTATCAGTACGATTGAGGTTGGAAGCCGCTATTACGTGATTTTTGAAATTCTGTTCTGGACGGGAATTAGGGAAGGAGAACTACTTGCCTTAACAAAATCGGACGTAGATTTTCAGAACAACCGTATGAGCATCACAAAGACCTATTATCGGACGGAAAGGCGTGATGTAATTACAGCACCCAAAACGGAACAGTCTGTGCGAGTGATTGAATTGCCGGAGTTTTTGACACAGGAAATAAAAGAATATGTAGATAAGCTATATGAATTGCCGGATGATGAACGCATCTTCCCTATTGTGGCAGAAGCATTGCAGCATAAATTGAAGCGGCAAGCAGAAAAGGCAGGAGTGAAAAAGATACGTGTCCATGATATTCGTCACAGCAGCGGTATGGATATGAACAGAGCAAATGAAGCAAGGGATATGACAAAGAAATTGGGTGCGTTAGCAGAGAAATATCAGTGTGCAATCATTCTTATCGGTCACATGAATAAAGCGGCAGGAAATAAGGCTGCGTATCGGGGTATGGGTTCGATTGATTTCTTTGCAGTAGCAAGAAGCGTATTATTGGTCGGCAGGGTTGAAGGAGAACCAAATATTAGAGCAGTAGTGCAAATTAAAAATAACCTTGCTGCATTCGGACACCCGAAAGCATTTGCATTGTCGGAGGACGGTTTTCAATGGCTTGGAGATTATGAGATTACGGCTGATGAAGTCTTAGGCGGCATTGCCCCAAAAGCAAATAAAATGGAACAGGCGAAGCGATTGCTTAGGGAACTGGCTTTGACTACTGATGCAATTCAGAGCAATGAGATTTTTGATATGGCGGACGAGAAGGGAATTTCAAAGAGGACATTGGAAAATGCAAAAAGGGAGCTTGGCATTCGGGCGAGGAAGATAAACAATTCTTGGTATTGGGAATTGGATAAGGTCAAGCCGGAATAAAAGGAAGAACGCAACAATGCAGACTATAAAGATTTTGCGGAGATGAATATTGCAAGGTTGCAAAATATATAGACTTTGCATTGTTGCGGACTTGATTGAGATGCGCTTTCGCATGGATGAAATGAGTAGACGAAAAGGCGAAGCTATTTGCCAGCGTAAGCGTGGCAATGCCCCCGGCAGGGCGCAAAGGCACTTTTGATAAAGCGGAGCGTGTCGAAAGTGCTTTTGCGTTACTTTCGCAGAAAGTAACAAAGGCTGTGCCTATCGGCACAAAAATAGCAGATAAGAATAGAGAAGATAGGAAGGTGTGAGGTCATTGGAGAGGAGAATTAGCGGTATGATGGGAAAAGGTTCTGTCAGCCATAATACGAGAGCTTTCAGCGCAAAGAATGTGGATAAGGAACGAAGCAAATATAATGTGGAGTTCTGTCATTTGGATATTAAAAAGGTATATCACGAATTATTTGATGAAGCCTTGGAACGTTACAATGGAAAGCAGAAACGGAGTGACCGAAAAATTGACGATTATTATGAGAAGATAAGGCAGAGCAAGCAGGAGAAGTTGTTTCATGAAGTTATTCTTCAGATTGGAAATAAAGATGATATGAATGCGAAAAGCGAAGAAGGACAGCTTGGAACGTAACATACATGCCTATGATGAAGATGCAAAATGGCAGTTGCCGGAGCCGGCTGCTTTAATGGGCGCAAAGGCTTATCGGGAAAAGAACGCTATGCCACTTGTGAAAAGGCTGAAAGAAATTGTAAAAAGTCTTACAATAAAATGTGTCAACCTCATGGATCAGATAAAGCAGTTAAAAGCAAAGGTCACGAAACAGGCAGAGGATATTGACTTCTATAAAAGTAAGGTACATCAGCAGTATGTAAAATTAGAACAGTTGCAGAAAAAAGCGGATGATTTTGAGCGTGTGAAACAATATGTCGGGGTAGACAAAATTGATATTATTGTGACAAATGCAAGGGAATTGGAACGAATCGCACAGAGTGAAAAACAGCAGAACAGAGTGTATGGAATGGGCAGATAAGAAAGGACGGATTGATATGATGGATAATGGAAATTGGAGCGAACAGTATTCTATGGAAAATATTATAGGTTGTGAATACAACATGGATAACGGTTATGTGGAAGTTTATTATTCTGACGGCAATATTTTGCAGTTGAAATGTGAAGAAATAGAAGCTAATCTGCACACTACAGAACAATCGCTTGCGAAGCTGCATAAGTTGTTGGATGATAAGCCGATTGAGTATGTTGCAATGGCGCTGTCGGGAGAACTGCAAGCCTATTGTGATATAGAGGCGGATATGGTAAAAGGGATGTTTGGCAAAATTGTTCAAGGATATTTGAAGCAGGGATACAGTAAAACTATGGCAGAAGCGTTGGCAAGAGAATTTTTTAGATATGAAAGTTGAGGGAAATATGACAGATACAGAGAAAAAAGTAATGGTGCGGTTATGCACGAAGATTTTGATGGAAACAGAACTTTATGAAACAGATATGGAAGTGCAGAATTTGGTGGATTGGATATGCGTTTCGGAGCAGATGAAGGAAAATAACAATAAAATCCGCAGTCTGACAGGGGAATACAAACAGATAGAGCCGGAGTGTAGGGAGGGTGTCAGAGAAAAGTTAGAGCGTATGAAAAAGCTGTGTGAGGAACGTAATAGTTTGTATGAAAAGCAGAATGAGTTAAGGGGGCAGAGGGAGAAGTTGGAACGGAGTTTGGCAATATAATAGCAGTTAAAAGAGGAAAAGGCGGGTAAGAAAGACCTGCCTTTTCCTTAGAGACATTTTATGACATGGTGCTAGCACCATGTTTAGGATGACTATTAAGCAGTATTATATATTCTGCTAAATATATAATGAAAGTTGGGGAGATTTCAGCAAATATTTGTTTAGGAAAATGTTTTTTAGAATAATTTTATGGAAAAAATTTGGATAATGTGATAGTATTAACTTGAGTTTTTGTATGATAATTCAGAAAAAAAGAACTTGTGTTCGATAATAAAATGTGCTATTATAGATAAAATTGACGTATAAAATTAAGGAGTAATTATGAAAAAAATAGATACATCGGTTATAGATATGGATAAGGTAATCAATCAGCTTTTTGAGGGTGATTGTCTTGAATATATGAATGAAATACCAGATGGAAGTGTAGATATGGTTCTTTGTGACTTGCCATATGGAATGACGCAAAATGAATGGGATTGTTATATTTCATTAGATGAGTTATGGAAACAGTATAATCGGATTATTAAACCAAATGGGGCAATTGTTTTGACTTCAAATGGAGTATTTACAGCGAAGCTTATTTTAAGTCAACCTAATATTTATAAATATAAGTGGGTTTGGGAAAAATCAAAACCAACTAACTTTCTGAATGCTAAGAAGCAACCACTCCGAAAACATGAAGATGTGTGTGTGTTTTATAAGAAACAACCAACATATCATCCGCAGATGACACAAGGTGAGCCGTATGATAAAGGAACAAGAAAAAACCAATTGTGTGGAAATTATGGTGATTTTGAACCGGTTCACGTGGCAAGCGATGGAGAACGTTATCCGACGGATATCATATATGTTAAAACTGCTGAATGTGAGGGGGCTGTATTGCATCCAACGCAAAAACCAATAGAATTGGGAAGATACATGATACGGACATATACAAATCCAGGGGATGTTGTCTTGGATAACACTTTTGGAAGCGGTTCATTTTTGGTTGCTGCATTAATGGAAGGAAGAAATTTTATTGGTATTGAAAAGAATGAGAATGTAGCATTGTTTAAAAGAGAAGAAATTGATTATATAGATGTTGCAAAGAGAAGATTATTTTTGGCATGGGAGCAGCTAGATAAAAAGACACGCAAATATATAAAGGAGCAAAATCTTATTTCTGAATTTAAAGAGAGGTAGATGTGTATGGGTACAATTGTTAGACGTAATGAGAGAAGTTGGGCTATTGTTATTATTTCAGAAATAAGAGCAATGCTTAAAGGAATGAATTTAAAGATTAAAAGTGCAGGCGGGGAAAGTACTCTTTCTGTAAATAAGAAAAGTATGTTTCCTGATGTTTTACTATATGAAGATGAAGCACAAAACAGGATTTTACAGGGGTGGGAACTCAAGATGCCGGATGTCTTAATTACGGATGAAGCATTGATAAAGGACGCCGCCAGAAAAGCAATTGCTTTAGATTTAAACAGTTTTGTTATTTGGAATTTTACATATGGGAAATTATACATAAAAAGTGTGAATGGCGATTTTGAGGAAACTAAAGTATGGAGTGGGACGAATCATATAAAGAATCGAGAAGATGTAACTACATACAAAGCAGAGTGGCTGCCAATTATAAAAGACATTGTTTTAACAGTAAATGAATTTTTGGTGAATGGCACAATATCGGCATCGCCTATTGCAACAACGATATCTGATGGACTTATGACAGAAATAATCCAAAGGAATAAGGATTTGGTTGCTGAAAACCTTATTTTAGAAGTTGGCAGCAATATGACAATGGAGAGCCGATTGAAAGTATGGTGGAATGCTTTTCATGAAGAATATGATAAAGATGAGAATGATATGTATTCTGCGTATGCAAAGTCTATTTTGCTTAATTGGACAAACAGAATTATGTTTGCTAATACGATAAAGAAGTATCATAACTGTGCTTATGAGATAGAGAGAATTGATAGTACATCTACACCGTCAGATGGAAATGCAATCATAGATGAAATTGTAGAACAAGGGGATTTTTATAATGTGTTTAAGAGATTGGAATACAATGAGATTGTGCCAGAGGACACATGGATAGATATTGTGGATTACAATCAGTTTTTGGTGGAAAATAGGATAGAAAAAATTGATCAGGCAGTTTTACAGGAAATACTGGAAAAAACAGTAAATACAGCAAAAAGAGAAATAAGAGGACAATATGCGACACCATATTGTTTGGCAGATTTACTTTGCCAAATAACGATTCATAATTGGAATGATGAATGCGCAGATTTGTGTGCGGGAACTGGTACGATTGCGAGAGCAATCATTAAGAATAAAACGGAAAGACTGCACAATTCGGAAGCTGCATTTACAACTATGTGGATAGCTGATAAATATGCATATCCATTACAGATTGCCAATATTGCAGTAACGAATATGGAAGCATTGAATATTCCATTAAATATATTTCAGTCAGATGTTTTTACTGTAAAGAGTGGAGATAAAATAGAAATAAAAAGCCCCATTGATGGTAGTGGAATTGAAAAAGAAATTCCGAATTTTGGAGCTATTGTTTCCAATTTGCCATTTGTTGAGTACAACAAAATAGCTGATGATGAGATAGACTATATTAGTAAATATAGACAGCAGATAAAAGATAATACAGGTATAGAATTTACATTGGGAAAGACGGATTTATATAATTACCTTCCATTTAAATTGTATGAATTATTAGAAGATGGAGGAAGGTTAGGAATCATCTTATCGAATTCGTGGCTTGGTACGGATATTGGTAAGAAGTTTTTCGATGCATTGCAGTACTTTTATGCTATCCATACAGTGGTAATAAGTAATTGCAGACGTTGGTTTAAGAATGCGGATGTTGTAGCAACTTTGTTGATATTGCAGAAAAAGGAAATTGCAAAACCGAATCTGAGTTCAAAAATAAACTTTTGGATGCTGAATAAAGAGATAGAACAACTTAATAGCTATGAAAAGGAAACAATCGTAAATAGTATTGTGTTGGGAGAAGAAATTGACAGAACGGCGGTTTCTGTAAAAAAATATTCTATTGATATGATTAAGAAAATTACAGATAAGGGTATAACATTAAATGCCTTATTTCACGATGTATCATGGGTTGAAAAGCTGGCAGAATGTTTAATTCCGATTGAAAAACTTCTTACTGTAAAAAGAGGCGAACGTAGAGGATGGAACGATTTGTTTTATCCGTCTGACAATAGTGGGATTGAGAGCGAATATATTAAGCCGGTGCTAAAAAATCCGGCATTATTAAAATCATACACAGCGCAAACAGATATTGTTGCATTTTGCTGTCATAAATCGAAAGATGAATTGCGACAATTAGGGCATGTAGGGGCATTAAGTTGGATAGAAAAGTTTGAGAACATTAGAAATGGAACAGGCAAATTATTACCGGAAGCATTAAAACGTTCAGGAAGTTTTTGGTATGAAATGGATGATGCAACAAAAGCAGACTTTGTGACTGCACTTAACCCTGATAAACGTTTATTTGTATCAAAGTTTAATGAGAGCACATTCGTAGACCAGCGTTTTACGAGAATGCTAATGAAGAATACAAATATATCGAAAGATTTATTACATGCATTATTGAATTCTTTATTTGGTATGTTTGCAATTGAAGCGATTGGTTTTGGTCGGGGGTTAGGCGTGTTGGATGCGAGTAGTACAAAACTGAAAAACATGTATATGATAAATCCGCAAATTATATCGGAGACAGATGCTTTGGAGATAGTGGAATTATTTAACAAAATCAAAAATCGTAATGTTATGGATACAGAAGATGAGTTAAAGGATTCAGACAGGGAAATATTTGATCGTAAGGTTTTGAATGCAATAGGGCATGAGGAATTATATGATGCAATAAAGGAATCTTTGTTGTCAATGCAATATACTCGACATACAGTTAAATAAGAACGGAGGAGATATAATGAAAAAGTGTTTTGTAGTTTCACCAATAGGTCAAGAAGGAAGCGAGGTAAGAAAAAGAGCAGATCAAGTGTTCAAATATATTATTTCTCCAGTATGTGAGGAAGCTGGATTTGAAGCCATAAGAGTGGATAAGGTGAATCAGGCAGATTCAATTACTCAAACGATTATAGACTATTTGATTAACTCGGAATTGGTAATTGCAGATATTACTGGACATAATCCAAATGCTTTTTATGAAATGGGCTATAGAGCCTCGACGGGAAGACCGATGATTCATTTAAAGGAAAAAAGTGAGAATATACCATTTGATATTGCTGGAATACGAGCATTTGACTATGATTTGAGTGATTTGGATTCGGTGGAAGAGATAAAATCTAGGCTGATAAAAACAATAGGGGCGTTATCTTTTGATGAGCAATCTTATCAAAATGAGGATGGGAAGGTGGCATTTAAAGAAAACCAAAATGATATATCACAGTTAATTCCTATTTTGTATGAAATTCAAGACGAAATTTCTCAATTAAAAAATGAAATACATAATAAGGACACAGAAACTATACAAGCTGTTGTAAAAGCTTCTGTTCCAACGGCCCCTATTGAAGATCCTAATATGGCAATAATGAAAGCTGTTTTACCAGAATTATTAAAAAATCCTAATTCTGTGAAAGCTCTTATGGAATTAAGTGAGGAGGCAGGAAAAAGGAAAAAGTAGGAGTAACATATGGCATGTGGATTAGTAAGCTATAGAAAATTATATGAAGATGAGATTAAAAAATAGAAAATTTAAGAATGAATATTGTGTTGTGGTTCTATTTTGGTTCTAAAAAATTTGAAAACCTCAAATAATATAGCTGAAATAGGAGAATATGAACACAAGATCCAGTAAAATATATGAAAAAGAATTATAATTATGTTCCCTACGAACCGTGAGGGTGGTAGAACTGTTGGTTCTGGTCGTGTGGCTACTATCATTGAGTAATTATAATATATTCAGTAAAATCAAGGCTTTCGGGGATTTCTCCGAAAGCCTTTTTATGTGAAAAGCCACTTTAGAGAACTAAAGTGGCCACAAAATGGCTACAATATTTTATTCTTGCGTTATTTTCCTACTTTATATCCTTCA
>OFGK01001402.1_pt1 | contig 13058 bp, 17 predicted proteins | sample 1521771 | NCBI WGS metagenome assembly OFGK01 (sample SAMEA3504088, study PRJEB24116) | mouse gut metagenome | biome: mouse gut; feature: mouse-associated habitat; material: faeces | place: Denmark | collected 2011 | reverse complement strand
GTTGTCGGTGGCCAGAAAGGCCGCGCCGGTTACGGTTCGGGTAAAGCTGCCGAAGTTCCGGAAGCGATTACCAAAGCCACCAACGAAGCCAAAAAGAATATGGTTCGCATTCCGCTGCGCGAAGGCAGAACCCTGCACCATGACGTTCAGGGACATTTCGGCGCCGGTAAGGTTGTTTTGAGAACAGCCCCCGCCGGTACCGGTGTTATTGCCGGCGGCCCGATGCGTGCAATTTTTGAAGTTCTGGGTGTGCAGGACGTGGTTGCCAAGTCGTTGGGCTCGAACAACCCGTACAATATGATTAAGGCGACTTTTGATGCCTTGCAGTCGATCAATTCTCCGCGAATGGTTGCTGCCAAAAGAGGCAAAAAAGTCGGTGATATCGTCAGCCGCAGGGAAACTGCCGGAGCTAAAGCTGAGAAAGAGGAGGCTTAAACAATGGCTAACAAGACAATAAAAGTTAAGCAAGTTGCCAGCCCGATCGGACGCCCGGCCAAACAAAAGGCCATCTTAGTCGGACTTGGTTTAAACAAGATGAACAAAGTGGTCGAGTTGGAGGATACTCCGGCGATCCGCGGAATGATCAACAAAGTTCCGCATCTTGTCAAAATTGTGGATTAATAAGCCGGACAGAGGGGAACGGAAGTTTCCGTTCCCTGAGTCCGAATTATCAAATTAGGTGATAAAAGATGAAACTTAACGAATTAAAAGACAACTGCGGTGCAACCAAAGATCGTATCAGAGTTGGTCGCGGTATCGGAAGCGGAAAAGGCAAGACCTCCGGACACGGACAGAAAGGTCAGAAATCCCGCAGCGGTGTCGCTATCAACGGGTTTGAAGGCGGTCAGATGCCGATTTACCGCAGACTTCCGAAACGCGGATTCAAAAATCCGTTTGCGAAAGTTTTTGCAGTGGTCAATCTTGACACTTTGCAAACGGCAATTGATGCCGGCAAACTGAAAGCTGATGCAGTTGATTTGGCTGCTTTGGCGACGGCCGGTATTGTTACCAAGAGCTATGACGGCGTTCGTCTGCTGGCTCGCGGTGCGGTTACCACGGCGGTTACAATTTCGGTCAACTCGGCTTCCAAAGCTGCGGTTGCTGCAATTGAAAAAGCCGGCGGCAAAGTTAATTTGGTCGCATAGTTGTTGAATACAACAGTTGAAAAAGGCTGCTAACGGGCAGCCTTTTTTGTTGCCGTTTTGCGGAAATCGCCGAGTTAATTGAGATTGAAGGCGGGGACGGTAAACAGACAATGCGAGTTTGCGGAAACAGACAGCGCCAAAGCAGCGCGATTTTATACGGATAGCAGCCTGCAGACCGGTAGCTGTTTGTTTCTCGGTTTGATGAACAATCGAGATGCAAGCTAAGTTATGTGTCATCGCTTGTATTGGCTTTTATTATATTAGATAAAATACCGGAGTCAATATAACACCTAAAGTTGTAAAAATGAGAAGAGATGTGAAGAGGGAAATTATTTTGATCTCTCACTGTATTAAGCATATAATATCGGTATCGTAATATAACCGATCGTAAAGAAGGATATAATTGAGGTAATCAGATAAATGATTTCTTTCTGGGTTGGGGGTTCTTTTTTTATCGTTTTACGGATAAACCGATACAGATATTTTGATAAAATAACAATATTTACCAACATCATAATAGCTGTAGGCGCAAACCAAAAGAAATCTGAGAAATCTAATGAAAACAGAGCTGTTATAGCTGCAGTGGTTGATATTAGAAGAAAAAAGATATAGCCAAATATAGAAAGGATGAAAGTTTCCAAAATATTCATTATGCTTATATTTGTAAACAGACCGCCCCCCTCTATAGGGGTAAATACAACGCCAATTGTAGCAAAAATGACAGTTGAGGTGATAAGAAAATAAATTTCATTTTGAGCGAGCAGCTCTTTTTTTATAGTCTTTTTTATGAATATATATATATATTTGCACATAATGATTAAATTTGTATAGAGAGGGTAAAAATGCCGCCTGATATTAAGAAAATCCACCAGTATTGTGAAATGAAAGATGCGATTAAGTATGTTAAAGCTAAGGTTGTCACGTTAATATAGCCTAGTACAAACATTTTTCCCTCCTCAATATTATTATTCGTTATTCCAGTTATTATAAAAGCCATCTATTGGACGATTGTTTCTTTCCCAGCTGGTTATATTATAATTTCGGTTATTTCTTTGCGTAGACCACGGTGTCGGTGTCTGCTGAAAAGGACGTTTGACGAAACCTCCATTTGAAGTATTGGAACTTTTAGTAAAAGCTGGAGGATTAGTTTCATCGCTTTCATAAGGAAGGTATTTTCTCAAGAGTTTTTTATGATAAGCTTCCATCCTTTCCCACATATTCGTAGGATCGTTTTCTCCGTTTCCCCATATAACCTGATTAAGGTTTTTGTTAAGAAATTTTTGGGTGATACCTTTGCCTAGGCCTTTTGCTCTTTCCCATCTTCCGGTCTGATCATAGGGATTATTACCCCAGGCCAGCCAAGGAACAACGTCGATAAGACCATGAGCAGATGTTCTTGCCCAACCTTGCGGGGAAACAAAATCGTAGGTTCCCATGTTCTCGTTTGAGTTGACAATCGTGCCGTTGGGTGCAACAATCATCTGTTGATGTTCTCTCGGTGTGCCGACTCTGCCCCTGCAGTCCATGTTTCCTCTGTCTCCGTATAAACTTTCTTTAGAAAAGTTATACATATGCTCCTCCTAAAACCATTGATAAGCTAAAGAAGAAAATAATAATGGTCGATATAAACAAATAAAAGATTTCTTTTTTGGTAATAGGTTCTTTTTGGATGGTTTTACGGACCACTCGGTAAAGGTATTTCGAGAAAATAAAGAAGTTTATCCATATGATAACGATAGAAGCGATCGCAAAAATAGTTCCGATAGAGAATTTTGAAACAGTTTCTTCCATAATACCGATTGGAAGCATAAGTATGAATAAGATATATACTGATATCATACGGCCAGTGCCTATAAGAGCATAAATTATGCCGGAATGAGGGAGGATGTTAATTTTCTCATATATCGGTATGTGGATGGTGTAGATGAATACCAAAACAGCGATGGAAAGAAGAAAAAGATAAATTTGCTTAGGGACAGGTTTTTCTTTTTTATTGATTTTTTCTATAAATACAGGCAGGTATCTGCCCATAATAATCAGGTTAACATAAAGGAGAGTAGACATGCCGACTGCTGTTAAAAAGTCTATCCAGGTTATATTTTCCAATATTGCATAACTTCCCATTCCCGCTATGATTAGTAAATAAATATAGATCAGCAGAAACATTTTACTCTCCTTTAGTATGTTGGTTTTAATCTATCAAATAGTTTATACCACGTTTTCCTACTCCTTTGATCGTAGCCCAACCTCTACTGAATGGATTGGTTCGGTCATATGGGTTGTTCCCCCATACTATCCAGGGAGCAACATCTCTTTCGAAATGAAGCCACATATCCTCGTTTGGTGAAACAAAATCGTAGGTTCCCATGTTCTCGTTTGAGTTGACAATCGTGCCATCGGGTGCAACAATCATCTGTTGATGTTCTCTCGGTGTGCCGACTCTGCCCCTGCAGTCCATGTTTCCTCTGTCTCCGTATAAGTTGTGGGCGATGGCGTTTTGGTCGCAATCCCATTGATCGGGTTCGTTGTCGAGAATTTGGCGACCGTTTCCCTGCCAAAGATCGGGATCAACAAATCTTTGTCGATTATAATGTTGCTCTTTTTTCTTTTCAAGGAATTTCTCCGTCTGATTTTTAATTAGTTCCGGAAACTGCTGTGACAATCCTATTGCAGAAATATACTGATTTGCTTTGCGCATGGCGCCGGGATAACGTTGGGGTGTGCTATAGAGAGGGTATTTTACGTTTGACGCTGCCGGCTGCCGGTAGACTTCAACCGGTCCGCCCTGTTTTTCATCATAATTATAATAAATTTCTTCAGGTATTCCGGTTTGATGGTTGGTTCGAATCACCGGAATTTGTCCTTCAAAAATTTTTTTTATTAAGTCGTTACGATCACTCATGTTTTTTCTCCTGATTAAGTTTCGTTTTGTGTATCGTAAATATAACATAAAATGTATTTAAAATCAACTGTGATCTTATCAGGTTGTGGATAAATGCCGATGCAAAGCCTCAAAAAAAGCCGATTCGAAGAAGCGGCAACGATGGTTGCAAGCGGCCGTAAAAGGGTGCCGAGACAAATATCAGCAAAGCCCGGATATAAAAATTGAGAATAAAGAGAAAGTTGTTGCAAAAATTTAAAATTCGTGTATTAGATTATTTCCAAATGGGCATTTCTGCGCCCAAAATCGGTTATTTAAAAAGATAAGGAAACAAAAATGGTATCATTAGCAGAAAAAATGGCCGCCAATTTGGATATGTCGGCCTTTGGCAAAGCTGAAGAACTAAAGAAAAGACTGTGGTTTACAATTCTGGCCCTGATCGTGTTCCGTCTGGGAACGTTTATTCCGCTGCCGGGAATTGATCCGCAGATTCTGGCGGATATTTTCTCGCGCAATTCCAACGGCATTCTCGGCATGTTCAATATGTTTGCCGGCGGCGCGTTGGAACGTATGACGATCTTTGCGTTGAACATCATGCCGTATATTTCGGCCTCCATCATTCTGCAACTGGGACAGTCGGTGATTCCGTCGCTGAGCGCGCTGAAAAAAGAAGGCGAAGCCGGACACCGCAAAATCGTTCACTATACCAAGGTATTGACAGTGTTGATCACGATCATTCAAGGATACGGCATTGCGGTCGGTCTTGAAGGCATGGTCGGCGGCGCCGGTGTTTCGGCGGTTGTCATGCCCGGATTTGTGTTTAAGTTTACCACCATCGTTTCTTTGGTCGGCGGTACCATGTTTATCGTTTGGTTGGGCGATCAGATTACCTCGCGCGGGGTCGGCAACGGTTCGTCGCTGATTATTACCGTCGGTATTATCGCCAACATCCCGGGCGCTTTGGCGCAAACTTTTGAGTTGGGCCGCGTCGGTTCGATGTCGGTATGGGTGATCATGCTGTTGATGGCAATGGTCCTCGGTCTGGTTTATATTATCGTTTTGGTTGAAAGAGCACAGCGCAAAATCACCATCCAGTATCCGAAGCGTCAAGTCGGCGCCCGCATGAGTTCGCCTGAAAGCTCGCATTTGCCGCTTAAGATCAACCCGACCGGCGTTATCCCGCCGATTTTCGCCAGCTCTTTGCTGCTGCTGCCGATTACGATTGCCAACCTGTCGGCCGCCAACGGTCCGAGCTGGGCGCAAACGCTGAGTCAGCTGCTGGGACACGGTCAGCCGCTCTATCTGACCTTGTATGCCGGTTTGATTATTTTCTTCTCGTTCTTCTATACCGCGGTGGTTTTCAATCCTGAAGAAACGGCGGAAAATCTGAAGAAACACGGCGGCTTTATTGCCGGTATCCGTCCGGGTAAAAATACCGCCGAATATTTGGACTATGTGATTACCCGTCTGACCGTACTGGGTGCCTTTTATCTGACCATGCTCTGCATTTTGCCGGAAATTCTGATCGCCAAACTGGCGGTGCCGTTTGTTCTCGGCGGTACCACGCTGTTGATCGTGGTTCAGGTAACGATGGATTTTGTCGGCCAGGTTCAGACTCATCTGATTGCCTATCAGTATGAGGGGCTTTTGAAAAAAGCCGCTCTGGTCAACAAAAAAGGAAAGAGAAGATAATGGGTTTTGCAAACGGAGAAGGACTGCATCTGGTGATGACCGGTGCGCCGGGAACCGGCAAAGGAACCCAGGCCAGCGTTCTGAAACGGGAATTCGGTATCTGTCATCTTTCGACCGGAGAAATGTTGCGGGAAGAAGTTAAAAAAGGAAGCGAAATCGGCAATCAGCTTAAAGATCATTTGGCTGCTGGCGGTTTTGCGCCCGATGAACTGATGATCCGGATGGTTTCGGCCCGCATCGAAGAGGCAGATTGCCGGAAAGGTTTTATTCTCGATGGTTTTCCCCGCACGTTGGAACAAGCCGAGGTGCTGGCGAAAATGCTGAAGGAAAAAGGAATCGGACTTGATGCCGTTATTGAGATTCAGGTTCCCGACCATATTATTATCGACCGAATCCTGGGGCGTTATACCTGTATGACCTGCGGTGAAAGCTACAGTGACAAATATCACAAGCCGAAGGTTCCGGGGGTATGCGATATCTGCGGCGGAACCAAATTTTCGAGACGACTCGATGACACCAAAGAAACCATTGAGCGCCGTCTGAAAAAATATCGCGATTTTACTTATCCGACAATCGCGTATTATCAAGAAAAAGGATTATTGCGCAGCATTGACGGCAACGGAACGGTGGACGTAGTTGCCAAACGCATCGATGAAGCGCTCAATATCAAATAAGTGTTTAACAAAAAGTAACTTTTTTTGAAAAATGCTTAAAGTAAGGGTTGACACTAATAAATATTAGCCTATAATCCGGCTTAATTTTGAAAAGTGGTGATCAACTTTTTAAGTTTTAATTTTAGAATAATGGAGATGAAATTTGGCTCGTATAGCTGGTGTAAATATTCCGACTGCCAAAAGAATTGAAATCGCTTTGACTTATATTTTTGGTATCGGTAGAAAAACTGCTCAAGACATTTGTGCAAAATCAGGAGTCAACCCGGGCTTGCGCGTGCAGGATATGTCTGAAGAAGACATTGCAAAAGTACGTGAAACAATCGATCGTGACTACCTGGTAGAAGGTGAGCTGCGTCGTGATGTTGGGGTTAATATCAAGAGATTGATGGATCTCGGATGTTACAGAGGTTTGCGGCATCGTAAAGGATTGCCGGTTCGCGGACAGAGTACAAAACAAAATGCCCGCACCCGTAAAGGCAAACGTAAAACCGTTGCTAACAAAAAGAAATAAGAAGAGGTAGGGTCCCAAATGGCAAAAGCAACACAGAAGAAAAAAGAAAAGAAGAACATCACTGCCGGTGTCGCACATGTGAATTCTACTTTTAACAATACTCGAATTACTATTACCGATGCTCAGGGAAACACTGTAGCCTGGTCTACGGCCGGTGCTCAGGGTTTCAAAGGATCGCGTAAATCGACTCCGTATGCGGCACAGGTTGCTGCTGAAGAAGCCGGTAAAAAAGCTATCGAAAACGGTATGAAAACTTTGGAAGTTGAAGTTAAGGGTCCGGGTTCCGGACGCGAATCCGCAATCAGAGCTTTGCAGGTGGTCGGTTTTACAATTACCACCATCCGTGACGTTACTCCGATTCCGCACAACGGCTGCCGTCTGCGCAAACGCCGCCGCGTGTAGTTTTTGGCGTTTTGATAGTGAGGCTAAAGTTTTTTAGCCTCGCCGTCTTTTGATTTTTTGTAAATATGCATATGCACTAAAAATGAGGATATCCAAGTGATTCAAAAGAATTGGCAAGAACTTATTAAACCGACTAATCTTGAAATTGTTCCCAGCGATGGCGGCAACAAAGCCAAGATTGTGGTTGAACCATTGGAGAGAGGCTTCGGTCTTACTCTCGGTAACGCACTGAGACGCATTTTGCTGTCTTCCCTGCAGGGCGGCGCCGTTACGGCAATCAAGATCGACGGTGTTTTACACGAATTTTCGGTTATTCCCGGCGTGAGAGAAGATGTAACCGATATTGTCCTCAATATCAAAGGACTGGCGGTTGCTGTTCACAGCGAAGGCCTGAAAACAATGTCTCTCAAAGCAGAAGGTCCGTGTGAAGTTACGGCGGCAATGATCGAAACCGGTCATGATGTTGAAATCAAAAATCCGGAGCTGGTTATCTGCACGTTGGATGCCGGTGCCAAAATCAACATGGAATTGACTGTGAATACCGGTAAAGGATATGTTCCGGCCAGCCAGAATAAACCGGCCGATGCGCCGATCGGGCTGATTGCGGTAGATGCAATCTATTCTCCGGTTAAGCGGGTATCTTACCGGGTTGACCGTACTCGTGTCGGTCAGGTTACCGACTATGACAAGCTGACTTTGGTGGTCGAAACCAACGGTGTGGTTACGCCGGAAGATGCGGTCGCTTTTTCGGCCCGTATTTTGCAGGATCAGTTGAAACCGTTCATTAATTTTGACGAGCCGGAAAACGAAGCCGAAGTTGAAAAAGAAGAACTGCCGTTCAATAAGAACCTCTTGAAAAAGGTTGAAGAACTTGAACTGTCGGTACGTTCTGCCAACTGTCTGAAAAACGACAACATCGTTTACATCGGTGACTTGGTTCAGAAAACCGAAGCCGAAATGCTCAGAACACCGAATTTCGGACGTAAGTCTTTGAACGAAATTAAAGAAGTTCTGGCCAAAATGGGAATTCATCTCGGAATGGAAACCCCGGGTTGGCCGCCGGAAAACATTGAAGAACTGATCAAAAGAGTTGACGATCATTTCTAAATTTCGGATAAGCGATTGATTAAAACGTCTCTGTTAAAAATGACAGAGACGTTTTTGTTTAGTTTTTTCAATAAAAATCGTCAGCAAATTGAGATAAAAACGGTGCGGTGACGCGGCCAATGTGATATCTTTCGGACTTGGATGACTGAGGAAAATCTGATGATTGTTATTTTTGTCCTTGTTTTTTGTACAAAATGTAGTACAGTATACAAAACTTGCCGGATGAAAAATCGGGCGTACTTTTCTGTTCCCGTTTCAGCAAGACGTTTGTGCGGCGGACAATAACATATATTAACCGGGTAGGTAAAAATGAAAAGGTATAAAAACGCCTCGGAACTGTATGATATTTTTTACAATGAACGTAAAGAAGATATTGCCTTTTATAACCGTTTGCTTACGGAATACAAAAACAATCTGGATAATAACCGCATTATTGAAATCGGTGCCGGAACCGGGCGGGTTCTGCTGCCGATTGCAGAAAAACATCCCGATCTGGAATTTCATGCCGTGGACATGATCGGGGACGAAATTACGGTTTTGGCCGACAAAGCCCGTGAACGCGGGATCAAAAACGTGGTGACTCATGTTGCAGACATTAATGAGTTTGCGGACGAAGAAAAGTTTTCGTTTGCTTTTGCGCCGTTCCGGGTGATGCAACACTGTCAGTCGGTGGAAGAACTGAACCGTTTTGTCGGCAGCACCAAGAACCTGTTGACGGAAAACGGTCGTTTCGCCTTTGACCTCTTCAATCCCTGGATACATATGCTGGTGCGCGAAGGCGTGGTTTTTGACGGCAACTATCATGATAAAGACGGCAATCAGATCAACCGCCGGGTGGAGATTAACAAGCGCGATTATTTCAAACAGACGCAAAATATCGAAGAATATTATTCCGTTAGATATACGGACGGTCAAACCGATAATTTCGAATGGCTGTATACGACCGGTTACTTCTTTAAGGATACCGCATCGCTGGTGCTGGAGAAAAACGAACTGACGGTTGAAAATCTGTACGGACATTTTGACCGTACGCCGTTCGGACAAGGCGAATATCCGGGTGAATTGATTTTTGACTGTGTGAGAAAACGGAGAGGAAGATGATGCCGGCGTGTGATGAATGGCAAACGTTGAACCGGTGTCGTCGCGGATTGGTTGCGGCTTATTTGCAGCATTATCGTGCCGCCGGATATTTGGAAGCGGCGCCGTTGCCGGTAACTTCGCACCAGGACAAAAGCGTGATCTTTGTCGGGGCGGCGATTTCGGCGTTGAAAAAAGACTACGTGTTGCCGGGAAAAATACCGGCCGGCGGTTTGGTAATTGCGCAGAATTCGGTGCGTACCCGTAACATTAAGAATATGCTTAATGATGATTTTAAGCCGAAATGGGGCTCTTATTTTACCAACATCGATACGGTTTTTCCCTATGAGCGCAAAGAAGAGGCGTTTTCTCAGGTTTTGGACTTTTTTTATAACAAGGTTAAGCTGGCGCCGGAAGACCTGTTGTTGCGGGTACGATCCGGCGATGAGGAACTTTATCGGCTGATCCGTGAAAGAGGATGCCCCACCGTGGAAGTGGATGCTCATCCCGAAAAGTACTATCGGCATACAGTGGGCATTGACGGCGTTTACGGAGAGAATTTCAATTTTGCGGTCCGTCATAAATATACCGGAGAATATTCAGACGTCGGCAATTTCATTATCTTTCGCGATCGGCAAAACCAAAAGCCGTTGTTTATGGAAGTCGGTTTTGGCGATACGGTGATTATGCAGGCTAAATACGGTTTGGACCATGTGATGGACTGCTATCCGTTTCCGCGTCACCCGGCGTTGGATCACAATTACAAGTTTAAGGATTGTATTATCACTTCTCAGGCGATGATGCGCGAAGGTCTGCTTCCGTCAAGCCATGACGAGCAGAGCAAAATCCTTTACAAATATTTGCGCAGCATTCATTACTTTGCCGGTCAGGCCGGTTTGAAACCACAGGAGTTGTCACAGATTTTACACCATTCGGAAGCGATGATTTTCGGTGATGTGCGGGCACAGCCGGTGATGACGGAATTGTTCGCGGCCAAAAGAGAACGCATTGAAGAACTGAATCGCAAAACCCTGTTGGATTTGCAGAAGCAAAGGAATGACAGATGATACCGGCAAAATTGAAGGCAGGCGCGCATGTTCGGGTTATTGCGCCGTCGCGGAGTTTAAAGATCATTTCCGACGACTGCCGGAAAATTGCTCAAGAGCGGTTGGCCGAAATGGGGCTGAGCGTTTCGTTCGGCCGTCATGCCGACGAAATCGACGAGTTTGCGTCTTCGGCGGTTGAAGCGAGGGTGGAAGATTTGCACGAAGCATTTGCCGATCCCGCGGTAGATGCCGTTTTGACCGCCATCGGCGGTTTTAACGTTACCGAGTTGCTGTCGCGGATCGATTACCGGCTGATTGCCGACAATCCGAAGATTTTGTGCGGTTTTTCCGATATTACCGCTCTGGCAAATGCAATTTATGCCCGGACCGGACTGGTCACTTATTCGGGGCCGCATTTTTCGAGTTTCGGAATGCGGAAGGGACTTGACTATACGATTGAGTATTTTAAAAAGTGCCTGTTTCAGAAGCGGCCGTTTTCCGTGACGCCGGCGCCGGAATGGGCGGACGATCCGTGGTTTATCGATCAGGAAAAACGAAATTTTATCAAAAATGACGGTTATTGGCCGATCGTGCCCGGTAAGGCGGAGGGGCGTTTGATCGGCGGCAATCTGGGGCTTTTGGACGAGCTGAAAGGAACGCCGTATTTTCCTGATATTAAGGACAGCATTTTGTTTTTGGAACATTGTGCCGAACATGAAGTGTGGACCTTTAACCGCAATCTGGCAGCCTTGTGCCTGCATCCGGATTTTGCAACGGTTAAAGCCGTGGTGTTCGGGCGTTTTGAGCCGGAAAACAAAATTGATCGGCCGTTGCTGGAACGGATTCTGAAATCGAAGAAAGAACTGGCCGGCAAGCCGATTGTTGCCAACGTTGATTTTGGGCATACGACCCCGATCATTACCTTTCCGATCGGCGGTTGTTGCCGGATCGACGGCGAAAAAATTGAACTGACGGAATTTTAGGGAACAAGGGATGATACTTACCGGTTCGGAAATCGAGAAATATGTTGAAAACGGCGATATTGTGATCGAGCCGTTTAATCGCGAGCAGCTCAATCCCAACAGTTATAATTACAGGTTGGGGCGGACGCTGACGTTTAAGGAAGATGACGGGCAGTACAAAACGATTACGATTCCCGAAGAGGGGTTTGTGTTGTACCCGGACCGGGTTTATCTCGGCCATACGTGGGAAACCCTGGGCAGTTGCAAATGTGCCATGTCGCTGATCGGCCGCAGTTCGACCGGCCGGCTGGGGTTGTTTTTGCAGGTTTCGGCCGATCTCGGACATACCGGTTCGGTTCATAAATGGACGTTGGAACTGGTGACGGCCAAACCTTTTCGGGTTTATCCGGAAATGATTACCGGGCAGATTTCGTTTTGGCTGAATGACGGGGATGCCTCTTTGTACGAGGGCGGGTATTCGGCCTATTCCTGCCCGCAAATATCGAAAATGGAGAGAAAAGTTGATACTGACGGGAAATAAGATAACCGAGGAAGTTTTAAACGGCAAAATCGTGATCGAACCGTTTAAGCCTGCGGCGGCAACCACCAATTCTTACGACCTCACTTTAGGCGATAAGCTGGTGATGTATACCGACGAAGTGTTGGATCCGAAAAAGGAACCGCATACAAAGGAATTTGAAATTCCCGACGAAGGTTATGAAATGAAGCGCGGCGAGTTTCTGCTCGGTTGCAGCAACGAGTTTGTCGGCAGTGACTTTTATGTGCCGATTGTTCATGCCAAGTCGAGCATTGCGCGGTTGGGGCTTTTTATTCATATCACGTCCGGTCTGTTCGATATCGGATGCAAATGCAACGTAACTTTTCATTTATATGCGACGATGCCGGTGCGTTTGTATAAAAACATGCCGATTGCGCAGATAACGTTTTGGAAAACAACCGGCGACATTAAGCTTTATCACGGCAAGTATCAGAATGACAAAGGGCCGGTAGCTTCGCGCATTTACCGCGATTTTAAGTAAGTTTTATTTTTCGAGCAAAAAAGTTACCGGGCCGTCGTTAAGCAATTCGACCGCCATATCCGCCTGAAAAATGCCGTTTTGGACTTCGATTCCCTGATTGCGAAGGCAATCGGAAAAGTACTCGTACAGCGGCTTGGCAATTTCGGGCCGGGCCGCATTGTCAAAGCCGGGACGGTTGCCGCGGGCGGTGTCTCCGGCCAAAGTAAACTGCGAAACCACCAGGGTGCTGCCGCCGGTCTCTTTGACCGAAAGATTCATCTTGCCGGCGTTGTCTTCAAAAATGCGCAGAGCCGCCGCTTTGCGCGCCAGATATTCCGCCTGTTTCTTAGAAACGCTGATCAGATTATTCTTGTCAATCATTTCATTTAAGCGCAAAACCGCCTGCTCGCTCTCCGGGGTAAGCGGATGGCGCATATGGAACAGATCATTTAACACATAGCCTCTGGAAAACTGCTCGTAAATCTTCTTTGTCTCCTGATACGGCCTCACGATCATGCGCAGGCAAAGCGCTGTCAGGACAG
>OFGK01001398.1_pt1 | contig 13091 bp, 14 predicted proteins | sample 1521771 | NCBI WGS metagenome assembly OFGK01 (sample SAMEA3504088, study PRJEB24116) | mouse gut metagenome | biome: mouse gut; feature: mouse-associated habitat; material: faeces | place: Denmark | collected 2011 | reverse complement strand
CTAACAGCTTTTCCCTTGATGCAATCTCCTGATAAGGGGAATCGCTGAAATCTATTTTCACAAACCTTAATGGGCAGCTTCCCTTTGCAGCCTCCCGTTCCATTACCCGGTCAACATCACGCATTGACTCCATTTATCTATCTCCTTCCGGTTCGGGATTAAATAATCCCTTTTCCTGCCACCCTCCACCATACATATCATACTGTACCAACTGCTGGTAATAGTGGTTCATGGTATTCGGCGCATTGTAGAGGGCAGTCACCATGTACGCCCTGATGTTAGTTATCTTGGTTGTGGTTTCCTTCATGCAGCCAATCACATACTCCAAATGGGAGCTGTTCAGCTTCAGGAATTTTGACTTCACAAGCTCATAAGGGTAATCCTCCCCATTAACCTTTACCGTCCTTCGCTTCACGCACACAATCTCGCAGATCACCTCATAAAGTTCCTCATACAGCCCCTTTTCGCTCCAGTCACCATATTTCATGTGATGCTCATACTCAATATTTTCTTTGATGATTTCCATGTAGGCGTTGGCATCATCCATCACATCAATCATATCATTATCCGGCTTGCCCTGTTTTTCTTTTATCTCCTGTGCAGATTGATTGATTGGATAGGATTCTCCGCCAGAAATATTTGCAGAAGTATTTGTATTTGTCCCCCCGTTTTGGTGCAGACCTGTATCTGTTTTCGGCAGGAGGGTATTTCCCATTTCGTCATGACCTGTATCCAAGTTTGTCGATACCTGTGTCCCGTTCCGGATACCCCTCCCTCCCAAAATTTCCATAGGGGCATCCGATTTTGTAGGGAGTCTCCCTCCCGTTTTATCATCAGACGCACCTGCACCTGAATCGTCCAATCCGTCCATTGCAGGGATTTCCTCTGGAAATGTCAGTTGGTACAGCATATCCGGTTTCAGTTCCACATACATCACATTATTACAGACAAGCCCATCTCCATAACTGACTGTCCGGAACTCCCTCCTGATTACCTGTAATTTTTCCAATTTATCCATTGCGGTTTTAATTGTTTTCTTAGATTCTCCAAATAAATCCGCATAATACTGATAGCTCTGCCTTAGAATATCCTCAGAAAATTTCTTTTTCCAGCCGAGGATATGTCCGGTTCCCTGATCCCGCACCTCAGAAGGGCGATACCAGTAAACAATATCTGCCAGAATAACAATCGCAAGGAGATATGGTTTCCCATTCTCCTTTGTGATTGTCCTGTACCAGACAGCGGGAATAATGTTTCCGGTAATATTTATGGAACCCATTGCGTCAACAATTATGTTTCCGCTTGTTAAGTATCCCATTATCAAACAGCCCCTTCCTCTTTCCATTTATCAAGAAGCGAAATAATAATGTTTTCAATCTCCTCATTGGAATAGCTGTCTGAAAAGTATTCGCCAATCTTGTCTGATTTTATTGTGATCTTTCTTTCCTTCGGCTTTTCCTCTGTCAGTATCAGACGCACCATTGCAAAGGTAAGTTCGCCGCTTTTGCCATATTCTTTAAGTTTTCCGGACTGCACCATGCTGACACTGCATCCCTGTTCTTCAATGACAGCCTGTACCCACTGCTGTGCTTCCTCTGTCAGAAAAGATATATCCACGCCCTGTGAAAAACCGAGCTTTTTACTGTCCACCATAATAAGAAGTTCTTCCGACAGGCGTGAAAGCCATATATACCGCTGAACCTTTTTCGCATTCTCCCCGGCAGCTTCCCCGACTTCATCAAGGGTGTTCTTCCCTGACTTTTTTCCCTGATGTTTCATGGCTTCATACTTCATTTTGTAGGCTCTCGCCTTTTCGCTTGGTAAAATATCCTCCCTCTGAATATTGGAGTCCACCATGATAATTGTCGCTTCATCATCGGTGTAATTGCGGACAATCACTGGCATCTCCGTTTTTCCGGCAAGCTCTGAACCCCTTTTCCTGCGGTGTCCGGCTATGATTTCATAGCCGCCGCCTGCCCTCGGTCTTGCAATGCCCGGAACCAGCACACCGTACTGGCGGATACTCTCCGTTGTTTCCTCCATCTTCTCATCATCCACCACCCGGAAAGGGTGGTCTTTGAATGTATGAAGGTCTGCAAGCGGCGCATTGATAATCTGTTCTACGGAGCTTTCCTGCCCCGCAGAACCGCCGAATAAATCCTCAAATTTCTCTATCTTAACTTTTGATGCGCTTCCTGCTTTTGCATTACTGCCCATTTCCAAGCACCTCCTTTGTCAGAGAATCATAAGCTGCCGCTGCCTTCCCTTTTGGATCATGCCTGTAAATGCTGACGCCTTCCGCAGAAATCTCCGCCGCCCTTACCGAAATAGGGATACTGTTCGTAAATATCCTTACACTGCCCCCATAGGCTTCCTTCAGCATGGCACTGATGTCCTTTGCATAGTTCGTCCGGCTGTCCACCATTGTCAGCAATATGCCCTCAATCTCCAGCTTCGGGTTAATCTGCCGCTTTACCTTGCCAACCGTCTTAATGAGCTGCTGCAAGCCTTTGACGGGCAGGTATGCCGCCTGTACGGGTATCAGTATGCTGTCGGCACAGGCAAGGGCATTTATGGTAATCATGCCGAGTGAAGGCATACAGTCTATCAGGATATAGTCGTAACTCTCCCTGACTATCTCTATGTATGACCTCAGTATTGTTTCCCGGCTCATGACATTCACAAGGGAAACCTCCAGACCGGATAATTCGATATTCCCCGGCATAAGGTCTATCCCTTCCTCATGGTGCAGGATACCCTCCGTCGGCTCTACTTCCTCGTCATTGATTAAATCCCCCATAATGGTTGCAAGCGTGACTTCCAAAGTATCCGGTTCTGTATATCCTAAACTCGCTGTCAAACTGCCCTGTGCGTCTGCGTCTATCAGCAGGACTTTTTTACCCTGTTTTGCCAGTCCGATTCCTAAATTGCTTGTTGTGGTGGTCTTGCCAACTTTATGTGAAGCTTCACATAATGTCGGTTATGAAAAGCTATACATTATGCAAAGTTAATGAAAGAAATCCTTATAAATAAAGGATTCTTTAGTTGATTTACTTTCCATAATCCATCAAGATTTAAGTGTATTTTATCAATTCGCTTAAGGAGGAACGCACGATGGAAAAATCAACTTTGCAGCAACTGATCAACCAAACCGGGGAAGCACTCGTACAGGCAGGTGCATCCAGCTATTACCAAAAAGTATTTAAAACTCTTACAAAACAGCTTTTGCTCTACTCCCACGAACAAGGTACTGATTCTTTCAGCATGGATTTCGGATTACAGTTTTTAGAAGACCATTATTCTATGTCATCTAAGATAGCGTTGAAAAAATGGTGTACCGCCTATTCCCGTTGTATAAATGCTTTGGCAGAATACCAGCGTTCAGGGAATGTAGTTCTTTATCTTGCCATGGATAAAAGAGCGTACACTTTCCCAGAGGGATTTAGATATAGCGCAGAAGCATATATTTCCCATCGAGAAGATATCGGGATAATAAAAAAATCAAATAAGATTTTCAGTTTATATCTGGAACGCTTTTTTGCGTTTTTAAGCAGGAAGAACATTGCTTCTTTAGATACACTGTCCCTCAAAGACGTTTTGGATTTCATGGCATCTTTGAACTGTTATGAAAAGCCAACCATAAATCATACAATGCGTGCGGTGCGCTATTATCTGAAATACTGCTATGAACATGGTCTTATGGAGCAGGAGATGTTTTCAAAACTTCCAAACCCTCATTACAACAGGCAGAGCCGATTACCTTCTTCGTATTCAGCGAATGAGGTGACGAAACTTCTTGATTCGATTGACCTTGGGAATCCTTGCGGAATCCGTGATTATGCAATCATTCTTCTGATTGCAAGACTTGGATTACGCAGCAGCGATGTCGCAAATTTAAGGTTTTCCAATATCGACTGGGAAAGAGAAGTAATCCATTTGAACCAGGTAAAAACAGGAAATCCGTTAGAACTTCCTCTTTTAGAAGATGTTGGCGAAGCGATCATTAACTATCTGAAGAACGCAAGGCCTAAAACCGACTCGGATCACGTTTTTGTGAGGCAGCTTCCTCCTTATACGGATTTCAATCCGGGTGCGGTCGGCGCCCTTGTAAGGGTACGTCTCCAGAGATCGGGAATCCATCTTGAAGGGAAAAAGAAAGGCTCCCACACACTCCGCCACAGCCTTGCGAGCCGCCTGTTGGAGCATGAGATTCCGCTTCCGGTCATTTCAGAAATCCTGGGGCACACAACTACTGAAACTACGATGGCATATCTTCGTATTGATATCACCGAGCTTCGGAAATGTGCATTGGAGGTGGCAATCTAATGACAAGAACCAGAAAATCTCCATCCATGACAGGTTCATTTGCGGAAGTTGCCCAGGAATTCATTCAGTACAAAAGAAGCACAGGTTTTAAATATGCAGATGAACCGAAATGTTTATCCCGGTTTTGCCGTTTCAGTGAAGAACAGGGTGTCACAGAAATAAAAATATCCCGCTCCCTTGCAGAAAAATGGACAGCGCCCCGGGCAGGTGAATCCGAAAAAAGCCGGTCACACCGCATTACCTGCATAAGACAGTTTGCCATATACCTTAATAACCTTGGTTATGATGCTTATATCGTGCCAGAAGTGAAGGGTTTGAATCACAGTTCATTTGTACCATATATATTTACGCATGAGCAGATAGCAGCTGTGATCAAAGCCGCTGATGAAACAGAACCCAAAGAAGTTGCAAGAAATATGCATCTGGCGTTACCCGTAATCTTCCGGATTCTTTATGGCTGTGGACTTCGTGTGTCAGAAGTTGTCGGACTTCGCTGCAGGGATGTGAATCTCGAAGATGGGATTCTTACGATCCGTGAAGCAAAGACTGACCGTGACCGGTATATCCCATTATCAGATTCCGTAAAAGAAGCCTGTATATCCTATGCAGATAAAATCTGGTGGGAAAAAGACAGCGACTTTTTCTTCCCTGCTCCTGATAAGACCATGATCAGCCCGATGACTATCTATCAAAGGTACCGCAGGTATCTGGAAGCGGCAGGGATTTCACATGGCGGAAAAGGGCAGGGCCCCCGTCTGCATGATGTACGCCATACATTCGCGGTTCATGTTTTACAAAAGTGGATCAGGGAAGAAGCCGATTTAACGGCTATGCTCCCGATTCTTTCCACATATATGGGGCACAAAACAATACGCTCAACAGCAAGGTATCTGCGCCTGACAGCGGAAGTTTATCCAGACCTGATGAGGGAAGTGGAAAGGTCATGTGCATACGTCATCCCGGAGGTATGCCATGAAGGAAACTGATTTTGCACAGTATTTAACGCAGTTCCTGTCAGTATATCTTCCCTGCCAGGTCGGCAGCAAACGTAATACCCAGTTAGCATACAGGGACTCATTCTCATTATTTTTAAGATACTGCAGAGATCAGGAGAACCTTTTGCCGGAAAAGCTGACAGTTGCAAAAATAAACAGGGATCTGATCCTCCGCTTTCTGCAATGGCTGGAAGAAGAACGTAACTGCAAAGCGGCGACAAGGAATCAACGTCTCGCTGCAATCCATTCATTTTTCAGCTTTTTAATGGTAGAAGAACCACAGTATATACAGCAAAGCCAGAAAATCCTGGCTATTCCAATGAAAAAAACGGATACGGTGCCACTCATGTATCTTCCATTGGATAGCATCAAGGGCCTGTTAGAACAACCCGACAGGACAACAATCCAGGGGAAAAGGGATGCTGTTCTGCTGTCACTTTTATATGATACCGGAGCAAGGGTTCAGGAACTTGTGGATCTAAAAGTTTGTGATGTTGCTTTAAATGATACTGTCACCATCGTACTGACAGGCAAAGGCGGTAAAAGCCGCATTGTTCCAGTCATGAGACCAACTGGGGAATTGTTGAAGCAGTATATGGAAGGTTCTGGTCTGGCTTCGCCTGTATATGGTCGCAATCCGTTATTTACCAACCGGAGCAATAAACCCCTGACGAGAGCCGGAGTGACATATATTTTGAAAAAATATGCTGCACAGGCTCAAGCAATGGGAATAAAGGATATATCCGATGAAATCACACCGCATTGGCTGAGGCATAGCAAAGCAATGCATCTGCTTCAGTCCGGAGTCAATCTTGTTTATATCAGAGATCTACTGGGACACTCTGATATTTCAACAACCGAAATCTACGCACGGGCAGACGAAAAAATGAAGCGGAAAGCATTGATGGAAGCTTACAACAGTCCATCATCTGACGAACTGCCAGCGTGGAAAAAGGATAAAGACCTTCTTGATTGGTTGAAATCTTTGTAAGGGTTTACTCCTGATTATGCAAAGTTCAAAAGAGCCTATACCCTATAAAATCAGCAAAAGTGTAGGCTCAACTTTGCATAATAACTTACTTTTCATAACCAACTTTATGTGAAGCTTCACATAATGTGGGAAAGACCACCACAACAAGCAATTTGGGAATAGGACTTGCAAAACAGGGGAAAAAGGTGCTGTTAATAGATGCAGACGCACAGGGAAGCCTTACCGCAAGTCTTGGCTATACAGAGCCGGATACATTGGAAGTTACGCTTGCAACCATTATGGGGAATTTAATCAATGATGAAGAAGTAGAGCCGACAGAGGGTATCCTGCACCATGAGGAAGGGATAGACCTTATGCCGGGAAACATTGAGCTGTCCGGCTTGGAGGTTTCCCTTGTGAATGTCATGAGCCGGGAAACGGTACTCCGGTCGTACATAGAGATTGTCAGGGAAAGTTACGATTATATCTTGATTGACTGTATGCCTTCTCTCGGCATGATTACCATAAATGCCTTTGCCTGCGCCGACAGTATCCTGATACCTGTACAGGCGGCATACCTGCCCGTTAAAGGCTTGCAACAGCTTATTAAGACGGTGGGCAAGGTAAAGCGGCAGATTAACCCGAAACTGGAGATTGAGGGGATTCTGCTTACAATGGTGGACAGCCGGACGAACTACGCAAAGGACATCAGCTCCATGCTGAAGGAAGCCTATGGAAGCCGGGTGAGGATATTTGCCAATGTCATTCCCATTTCCGTCCGGGCGGCGGAGATTTCAGCGGAGGGTGTCAGCATCTACAAGCATGATCCAAAGGGGAAAGTGGCGTCAGCTTACGATTCTCTGACAAAGGAGGTAATCACCTCTGCTCGTCAGGGTGACTCGCACTTTGCTCCGCAAAGCAAGGAGGTGAGCGCAGATGGGCAGTAACGCAAAACCAAGAAGCGCATCAAAGGTTGCTCTGGAAAGTTTTGATGATTTGTTCGGTGGAAATACCGCACAGGAAAATGGGATAGAGCAGATTATCAATGCGCCACTGGCAGAGCTTTACACGTTCAAAGACCACCCGTTCCGGGTGGAGGACGATGAGAAGATGGAGGAAACAACCGAGAGTATCCGCCAGTATGGGGTGCTTGTGCCGGGGATTGCAAGACCGAGGGCGGGTGGAGGCTATGAAATCATAGCCGGACACCGCCGCAAACGTGGCTCGGAGCTTGCCGGAAAGACGGAAATGCCTGTGATTGTACGCAACTATACCGATGATGAAGCAACAATTATTATGGTGGATTCCAATATCCAGAGGGAAGATATTTTACCAAGTGAGAAGGCGAGAGCCTACAAGATGAAATATGAAGCCATGAAGCATCAGGGGAAGAAGTCAGGCAGAAACACACTGGATGAGGTCGGGGAAGCCGCCGGGGAGAACGCTAAAAAGGTTCAGCGGTATATCTGGCTCTCCCGCCTGTCTGATGAACTCCTTGCTATGGTGGACGGTAAGAAGCTCGGCTTTTCACAGGGCGTTGACATTTCCTTTCTTGCGGAAGAAGCGCAAGGGTGGGTACAGGCAGTCATAGAGGAAAAAGGCTGTAACGTCAGCATGGTGCAGTCGGCAAAAATTAAGGAATATGGCAAGACCGGGGAACTTACCCTTGCAATGGTGCGCCTGATACTGACGGAGGAAAAGCCAAAGGAACGGAAGGTAACACTGAAAGCGGACAAAATCAGCGAATATTTTGCGGAGGACTGCAGCAGTGAGGAAATAGAGGGCATCATCATTCAGCTATTGGATGAATGGAAGAAAAGACAATAGGAAGGAGGTCGGGCAGAATGGATGGCGGTTTGAAATTCGATTACTATTACGGTGCGGAAGCGGAACAGTTTTCCTTTTACAGAGTGCCGAGGCTGCTGATAAAAGACAGGCGTTTCAAAGGCTTATCCAGTGATGCGAAACTCCTTTACGGTCTGATGCTTGACAGGATGGCATTATCCATGAAAAACGGCTGGTTTGATGATGAGAACAGGGCGTATATCCATTATACGGTTGAGAACATCATGGAAGATTTGGGGTGTGCCAGAGCCACCTGTGCAAAGGTGCTTGCGGAGCTTGACAGCAAAAAGGGGATTGGTCTGATTGAGAAAAAAAGGCAGGGATTGGGAAAGCCGGACATCATATATGTCAAAAACTTTGTCTTATCAGAGCCGCCCGCAGGTGGGGAAAGCACAGCGGAAGAACCCGCAAACACCGATGTTTCCACAGAAGTTCAGAAATTGAATTTCAAGAAGTACAAGAATCAGGATTCCAGAAGTTCAGAAATTGAACTTCTGGAAGTTCAAAAAACAGACTTCAAGAGTTTCAAAAAGCAGACTTCTGGAAGTTCAGAAAACGAACCTCTGGAAGTTCAAAAATCGAACCCTAATTATAACAATACTAATTATACTGATCTGAGTTATACCAATCCTATCAATCAATCAGACAGTGAAGCAGAAAAACAGGAACCGGGCAAGCTGGATAATGGTATGATTGATGTGATGGATGAAGCCAGCGCCTACATGGAAATCATTAAGAAAAATATTGAGTATGAGCATCACATGAAATATGGCGATTGGAGTGAAAAAGGTCTGTATGAGGAACTGTATGAGGTGATCTGCGAGATTGTGTGCGTGAAGCGTAAGACGGTAAAGGTCAACGGGGAAGATTACCCTTATGAGCTTGTAAAATCAAAGTTCCTGAAGCTGAACAGCTCCCATTTGGAGTATGTTATCGGGTGCATGAGGGAAACCACAACCAAGATAGCCAACATCAGGGCGTACATGGTGACTGCCCTCTACAATGCGCCTAACACCATGAACCACTATTACCAGCAGTTGGTGCAGCATGATATGTATGGCGGCGGTTGGGAAGAAAAAGGGATGTTCCAGCCCAAAGCGGAAGGAGATGGATAAATGGAATCCATGAGGGATATTGACCGGGTAATGGAACGGGAGATTGCAAAGGGGAGCTGCCCGTTAAGGTTTGTGAGGATAGAATTTGGCAGTTCCCCTTATCAGGAGATTGCGTCAAGGGAAAAGCTGCTGGAGGTGCTGTCCTATCTGCTGCGGATTGGCGATTATGGCAGGTTTGCCGGGAAGGGGACAGGGAATAATGTTTACATGGACATCAAAGGCAGGAAACCGGCTTTTAAGCGTACCCGTTCCTTTATTGACCGGAATACCCTCTTTTCCACAATCCGCAGGTACGGAAAGAAAATAAAGCCGGATTTTGACGGGCATACTTATCTGGAAACAGTGCAGTGCTTCTTTGAACTGCCGGAAGGGGAACAGGATAAATACAGGGTGACATATGACGGGCAGGAAACATTCGCTTTCCCTATGTCGGATAAATATATCCTCGGACTTTACACGCACTGTATCTCGGCAAGGCGGGCGGCATCGGCGGATATGGATATTCCCGGAGCAGGCTTTTCGGAGAAGGAACAGGGCATCGCCAGTCTGGAAGATGTGCGTGACGTATTGTTCCAATGCCTTTTGTTTGACACAATAAAATGCGGGGAAGGCGTGTTATACGCTGACCTCTGCACAATCTACTGTTTAAAAGAGGATAGATAGCTTTTGGACTTTTTGTCCAGAAGTAAGTTAGGAGGTGCGCTATGGCGGAAAAATATATTACGGAAGAACAGCGGGCAAAATGCCGGAAAGTGGCGGATGCGTTTGCGGAGCTGTATGAGCTGACCGATGTAATGGTGGCGGATGCCGGGAGGTTCGGCTTTGTCCGTCTGCAATGGTTCAGTGAGGGAGAGGGCTTTGATTCGGCAATGGCATTTTCGGACAGTCTGGAACTGTTTGAGGAACTCTGGCGGATATGGTATGAACATGAAGTCTTAACGCCAGTGCTTGGTACGCCGCTTGCGGAGCTTGACTATGACGAGATATTCCAGACGCTTTCCAAAGACAGGCAGGAGGAAATATTGGAGAAAAAGAGATATTTCATTGCCCTGTGCAAAGATGCTTTCGGTTAAGGCGGCAGATATTTTTGACAAATTTGGCGGGAAATCTGGTAAAATGACATCAAGGCAAAAGGATAGGAGCTGATCTATTGAAACCGAACCACCATTCCCTGAAATATAAGCAGGAGAAAGAGCCAAATAAAAAATATAAAGATTTAAAGCAAAAGCAGAAAGCGAAGATTGCCGACTGGATGTTTGAAAAGACTTGTGACTATTATAGGGAGCATAATCAGATGCCGGAGGGCGGGGAATGTGAAGCATTGGCGAAAGAAGTCTTTCAAAAGATTCAGTCACTTGCGATATGGATTCCCTATGAGGAAGTGTACCGCCAATACCTTCTGAAATTGCCACGTTATGAAATACGGATTGCAGAGAATGGGATTCCGGAAAAGGCAGAAAAGAAGAAAAAGGATGCCGACAAGCCAAAAGTAAAGCAGAAGGGCAGGAGCAAAAAAGTATGCCCGAACTGCGGAAGGAAGATGAAACAGCAGTTTATCGGCTTGCAGCACTGTAAATGCGGCATGAGCTGGAAGAAGGATATAGGATATTTTGAGCGTACTGGGGATATGGTTTTCGCTCTGGAACGGAGGAAGGCAGGGAAAAAGACAAAGCAGTGTCCGGTGATCCGGTACAGGTAATTAAATATCAGAAACAGCGTGAGGGCAGTTATAGACCGTAAACAGCGGTTTGTAGCTGCCCTTTTTGCGTTTGGAAAACTTTTGGACAAAAAGTCCAGAAGCGGAAAGGAGAAATCAGGAAGATGAAACACAAAAAAGCAACAGCAGTTTCCCTTGCGGCGGTGGCGGGAGCAGCGGTATTGGGCGGAATCCGTTATGCGGCAGGGAAAAATAAACCCAAAGCAGAGAGGGAAAATGACGTGCAGGAGGAAGGACTGACAGAGGATAAGCTGCGGGGATGCCTTCTCCGCCTGTTCCGGCTGTATGAGGACAGTGAGTTTGATGATTCTGCGGAGTTTTTGGGCAATGGGAGTGATCCGAGGGAATATGAAGCGGAGAACTATTCCAGTCAGTTATTCCCTTATATCAAAAGGAACATGAAAGACGTGATGATGATGGAGGGGGATGACGGTACGGGGAAAGAACCCTTCGCCATGACGGACGTGCTTTTCTGTTATCCAGCCTGCAAGATAGGCTGTGAGATAAGGGAACTGTTTTCAGACAACTTTGTCCTGTGCCTTGAAAGCGAGATGTGGATGCTGGAAAACGGTGAGTTTGCGTCTGTCTACTGTGTCAGTATCGGAAAGGACGGAGGGCGGCTCAGTTACCGCTTTGTGGATACCTACATCAAAAATCCGGGGGATATTCCTATCTGCTTTGAAGATTTGGAAAGCGGTTTTGCAGAGATAATCGAAGCGGAAAAAGAAGGGAGAAAACCTTATCTGCCATAACCCGGTCAGGAAGGAGAGCTTATGAAATATTTAATCCACAGGCTGTACGTCCCACCCTGACGGGCGTACAGCAATAAAAAAAGAAGGAGGAAAACCATGCAGGAGGAAGTGACACAGAAAACCATTGCCCTTGTGTTTAAATCTTCCCGGCTGACTGCCGACGTGCTGAAAAAGGCTATGAAGATGTATCTGGAACACCGGAAACAGGGAAAGCAGATGCCGCATGGGAAAATATCAGTGAAAGAGCTGGTCGGTCAGGGTATGGGCGCTTCGAGCATTGAGGTGACGGATAATAACATCAAGTCCTTTGAGAGAGTGGCAAAGAAGTACAACGTGCAGTTTGCTGTGAAGAAGGATAAGACGGAAAAGCCGCCGAAGCACATCGTATTATTCAAGGGCAAGGATGCTGACGTGATAACGCAGGCATTTAAGGAGTTTGTAAAAGTTAATGAGAAAAAGCATAACCGCATCTCCGTAAAGGAGAAACTGGCAAAGTTCCGGGAGCAGCTAGGCAAGGACAAGAACCGGGAGAGGGCAAGGGAACACCAGAAGGACAGGGGGCAGTCATTATGAGTAAAATCGTAGAGGGCATCGCCAAAGACCTAAAGTCAGTCCCTGAAAAGCTGAAGGCAAAGACGGGGAATATTGACAAAAAGAAACTTCTCCTTATGAACCTTCCCTATGCGTTTGCCGGGTATTTCTGCGACAAAATTGCATGGCTGTGGCGGGTATCGCCGGGGCAGGACGCTTCCGCAAAGGCGATGGCGGTCATGGCGGGGATGGAGGACTTATTTTCCAACCCGTTACCAAGTTTCCACCCAAAAGATTTGCTGATAGGGATAGGGTGTGGCATTGCGCTCCGCCTTATAGTGTATTTCAAAGCCAAGAACGCCAAGAAGTTCCGGCATGGCATGGAGTACGGTTCTGCAAGGTGGGGGACAGCGAAAGACATTGAGCCTTATGTCGATCCGGTATTTGAGAACAACGTGTTACTCACAGAAACGGAAAGACTGATGATGTCCGGCAGACCAAAACAGCCGAAGTATGCGAGGAATAAAAATATCCTTGTTATCGGCGGTTCTGGTTCGGGTAAGACGAGGTTTTTTGTAAAACCGAACCTGATGCAGATGCACTCAAGCTATGTTGTCACTGATCCGAAAGGCACTGTGTTAGTCGAGTGCGGAAAAATGCTCTTAAAGAACAATTACCGGGTAAAAGTGCTGAATACCATTAACTTCAAGAAGTCCATGCACTACAATCCTCTCGTTTATATCCGGAGCGAGAAGGACATTTTGAAACTTGTAAACACAATCATTTTAAACACCAAAGGGGAGGGGCAGCAATCCGGCGAGGATTTTTGGGTGAAAGCCG
>OFGK01001394.1_pt1 | contig 13145 bp, 14 predicted proteins | sample 1521771 | NCBI WGS metagenome assembly OFGK01 (sample SAMEA3504088, study PRJEB24116) | mouse gut metagenome | biome: mouse gut; feature: mouse-associated habitat; material: faeces | place: Denmark | collected 2011 | reverse complement strand
GCAAGGTGCTGTTTCCCGACTTCCGTGAGCAGGAGCAGTCAGCCGCCTGTCTTTACAAGAGACTATCTGGAATATGAAGGCAGCTATTACACCATAGGCGAGGGACACAAGGATTTTGTTGCGGAGAAAAGCCTGGATGACGATAATTATATTCTTACTTGATTATTTTAAAACTTGAGAGCCATAGATTTAAAGCTTGAGAGCCACCTGAAATCAGGCAAGATTTTAATGCTTGAGAGCCATCTATAAACACAATATATAGTTTTGTTAAAAATATCTCGAATTGACGTAGAGGTTCCTATTTTTCAATACAAGCAGTTATTAGGAAGTATCTAGAATACAATAGAAGAATTATAAAAGCAGTTCTAAAATTATTTATGACATTCTATTCTTTAGGTGGTTTTTCTTATCAGAATACCGTTCCTTTTTGAAGAAGGAGGGCAGAAGCAGTGATGATTCAACCCGCCCTCTTTCTGTTACTGATCAAATCGTTTTTGAAAGACTTGATTCAAGTTAAAAAACTGTTTCAAATCAAAAGAAGTAGCTTTTCACTTATATTTAACCTAGGTCATAGAAAGTATGAAGAACCGCAAGCGCTTCCGCGACAGCAAGATCAGAAGTCCCTTTTACAGTAATCTCTGTTTGAAAATCAGCCGTGTTATGAAGTTAATGATTCCATAAGTTTTCTGGCTTTCTTTGAGTCGTACAGCTTTCTGAGGTTATTATCTGAGGTCGGTATGGAATAAGAATTATGTATGATCCTGTCCATAATAGAGTCTGCCTGGGTCCCTCCACCTAATCGTTCATGCCAGTCGCATACGTCATATTGTCCGACAAAAATAGTTGGATTGTTTCCACAACGTTGTTCTACCAACTCATATATGAATTTTGACTCCTTCTCATTGATTTTGTAATTTAACCATTCATCTATAATCAGTACTTTATAGTTTCCCAACTTCTTCCTGTATCGCACTTGTTCCCGAAGGTTATCTTTGTGGGTTTGAAAATGTCCCAGCATATCCGGCATTCTTACATAACATGTACGAAGCGTTTGTTTACATGCCTCTACTCCCAGGACACATGCAAGATATGTTTTCCCTGCACCTGTTGGTCCCGTTATGATAAGATTTGTTGCAGCTCCTACAAATCCCATGGTGGCAAGGTTTGTGATCTTCTCTTTGCTGATATCCCGTGCGTCGCAATCCAAAGTTTCAAGGCTTGCGTTCGGGTACTTTAAGTCAGCATTTTTTGTCAGTCTGGCAATCAGTCTGTTCTGCCGTTCTGTTATCAAAGCCAAGAGCAGATGTTCCAGCCTCTCATTGTAAGTCAAGTCAACAAAAGAGACCTCTTTTTCCTGAGCCTCAATTACAGCAACTAAATCACTAAGTTCTAATATTGATAATTGTTTTTTGATCTCCGTGTTCATAAATTTTTACCATCCTTTTTGTAATAATCTGCACCTCTTACGATTCCCTGCTCCTGATCTTTTGTGTTTTTCTTTATACATTCCTTTTTTCTGTTTGTTACAATTTTTTTCACATAGGGCATAAGTGTGTTATAAGTGATCAGATAAAAGTCTTTAAGTGCCAGATCGCAAGCGGCTTCAAGAACATCTTTATCATACACACTTGCGATATCCAATACGGATCTTGCATCTAACAGAGCCTGTTCTTTTACTTTTGCATTATCATAAAGCCTTCCTATCACAGTTTTTGTACGGTCACCAATTCCTCCGGCTTTATTGAGCGTTGATTCCATTGTATCCGGAGTGTATATTGGATATGGAAGATGTGATGCCTCTGTTCTTTTCGCATTTCGTATGCCTGTGGGAAGATGTTTATGCTCAGCGATCAGTTTGTGTGATGCATATATAGCGACATAGGAATTGTTATACTGCACATCAACATATTTATTTATGTAACTACTTGGAACAGAGTATTGTCCTTTGTGGAACCATATGTGAGAATTCGGTCCTACCTTGTGATTATAAGACCACTCACATATTTCGAATGGAAGTATGGGCAGAGCTCTTAGATATGGTTTTTCTTCTAGTTCATATATGGTTTTTCTACTGCCGTTTCTCTTTTGGAAAGGCTTGGCATTTAGTTTATCAAGTACTTTTCTGATTTCTGAATTCAGTCCTTCTATGGAATGGAATGTTTCATTTCTAAGCATACCGATGATTTTCCTTGCGATTTTTCCCACGGAGCCTTCCACGCTTGCCTTTTGCTTTGGTTTCTTTACCTGTGCCGGCATAATTGCGACCTGATAGTGTTCTGCAAAGGATAAATAAGAATCATTTAACACAACCTCTCCATGTTTAGGATGAGAGATCACACCTGTTTTTAGATTGTCGCATATTATTCTTACGGGCGTTCCACCAAAAAATTCAAGCATATGGACATTACATGACAGCCAATCTGACTGGTTCATGGAAGTGGCAGCTTCTACATAGGTATATTGGCTGTAGGGAAAAGTTGCAACAAAAAGATATGCGGTGCGCTGCTCCTTCCTGTCAGGGTCCATATAACTCATAGTAGGACCTGACCAGTCTACCTCCAGGGTTACGCCCGGTTTGTGTTCAATTTGACTATCTCAATCTGATTTTCGTACTTCAAAACAATTTACTCGTATTCTCGTAATCGTTCAGCGATAGAGCGGTTTTTTACTATCTTCTTATAAGTAATTACTGGGGTTAGGATACATATTATCATTACAAGCAAAGCTGCACATATCAGCGGAAATACAGGAATCGCAAACGATATTTTCATATAATTCATGGATTGAAAAACAAAATAGGTAATACCGGTTCCGATTGTTAATGTAATAAAGACAGAACCCCTTGCATATAGAATCCCTTCTCGAATCAATAATTTTATTACTTGTTTTTTTGACATACCGGCACTTTCCATGATTGAAAATGTCAACTTTCTATTTTGTATACTGCTTGCCATTGTATTGATATAGTTTAACATACCAACCAATAATAAAAGAAGAGAGATTACGGTACCTATTTCGTACATACCACTTTGCGAATCTTGAATTGTCTTCATATCATCATATTTTGAAATATAAAGCAAATCTGAGTTATATGAACTTGTTTCTATGATGTGCTTTATTTCTTTTTCTGTGTTTTCTTCATACGATTGCTTATATTTGATATTAAGACTTAAAATATGCGGAGTTGCAGTTATAGTTTCCAAATAACTTTCGCTGACAATCAAATTTGCCCCACGATTTACAGTTGCTCCATAATAATCGCCATAGTTGAGTGCTCCAATCGTAATATCCTGTTTTTGATTGTCTATGGAAAATGAAATTGTACTTCCTATCCATTCTTCGGAGATTTCAAATCCGGCATACTGTAAAATTGCTGTTTCTCCATTCAAAAAATCCTGTTTATCTATAATATTTCCAAGAGTTCCATTCAAGTAGTCAAATTCTGAATCGTCAATTCCCTTTATCATGCCATAGTATTTTTCGGGATGTTGTTGATATTCTGAAACAGTTTCCGAATATGACAAATAAGGTTTTAATTCTGTATAGCTTTTTATCCAAAAATCAAAAAAAGCATTCTCATCATATGGGAAAACAACAGGAGCGCCTTTTACAGCATGAACCTCTGTTATGCCTGCTGTTTCCTTTATATCAGATACCAATATATCGTTGATTGCGGATTGTAAAGAATCTATATCTTCGGTTGTCTGAGTATCATTATACACGATAAAATCGGCATTCCAATAATTGGGATATATGGTTCGTTTACCTTGGCTGTCAATAAGCGTAGTCAAACAGAAAAATACACTCAAACTTGTTGCAAGCGACAGAAAAACAACGATTGTTCTTTTGTTGTTTTTTCTAAGCTGGTCTTTTGCCATACGCCAATACAAATTACCTTTTTTACTTTGTTTTGCAGATGGGATGGCAATATGTTCTCTGTATTTTGCAGCTTCTACAGGCGTTACATCTGTTGCTATATGAATAGGGGTCCTAACACCACATAATATTGCAATTGCGGTAACCGACATACTTAATGCCAATACTTCGGGGTAGAAGTATAAACCTGTATTTCCAAAAGAAATTCCAAAAATTTTCATCGCATAAGGAATAAAGATCAAGGAAACAAACACACCGAATGCAATCCCTATAAGAATTCCCAATATACCTATACCTAATATTTGTTTTCGGATAAGCTGAACTAACTGTTTTTTTGTCATCCCTAATGATTGCAATAGTCCATAATATCGGATTTTCCCGGAAACGGACAGATAAAGGATATTATATATCAGCAAATAAGCACTAAGACAGATAATAAATCCAAGTCCGAATATTGCAAGTAATATTATCAAAGATTTTTCGATATAATCGGAAGCTTGAAAAACCTGTACTGAGGATAGATTCAGGGGTTCTTTCAGTTTTTCTATGGTTTTTCCTGAAATATAGTTATTCTTAAACTTTGCTTGTAAAATTCCGTCAGATTCTAAATCATAGCCGGTCTGATTATAAAAATCTTCTGAAACATAGAAATTTTCTTTGTCTTTGCCGTAGCCCTTCCATATTCCGCTGATAACAAACTCTTTTGTGTGAATACCCGTATGATCTTCATAAGTGATCAAAAGAGAGTCGCCAACGGTTAAAGAACTTTTTCCACATTCTGCAAGTACTTCTTCCGTGGCTAACAATTCATTTAGTTTCTGCGGATAATGCCCGTTCATTTCGGTTCTTACTGGACTTTTCTGATTTTCCCAATATATTTTGTCTCCCCAAAGCAAAGCCGCATTAACCGTATTGTCCATATCACTACTCTTTACATTTCCGCAATAAGCCAGTACGCCGACAGTTTCAATCTTAGAATTATTGCTGAGAAGCTCTTTTTGATTCTCTGTAAATCCATTCATAATCGCAATGTCATGTTCCGAACCATATAAGCGGGAATTTTGTAATCTGCTTAAATCCAAATAAGTTAAACCTATAGTAAAAATAGAAAAAAGCATAAATGTGGACAGCATGATCGTAACAAACAGAATTGAAAATTGACGTTTATTTGTTCGTACCGTATTTTTAGCTAACTTGTTTATTACCTGATGATTATTGTTCGCTAACATCAGAATCACTTCCTCCCGCTAGTTTTCCGTCTTGTAATCTGACTATCCGATCTGCCATTTGTGCAATATCCAGATCATGCGTAATCACAATCAGCGTTTGCTGATATTTTTTTGCAATAACTTTTAAAAGTCCTATGACATCGTGGCTTGAAGAAGTATCAAGATTGCCAGTTGGTTCATCTGCAAGGATAATAGCAGGTTTCGCAGCTAACGCTCTTGCGATAGCTACGCGCTGTTGTTCTCCGCCGGAAAGCATAGAGGGAAACATTTCTGTTTTATCTGCAATGTGAAGCGTTTCCAGTAATTCCTGAATAAACTCTTTATCTACTCTGGTTCCATCAAGGTCCAATGGGAAAGTGATATTATCATAGACTTTTAAATCCGGAATCAAATTATACTGTTGAAAGATAAATCCTACTTTTCTTCTTCGAAAAAGGGCGAGCTGTTCCTCGTTCATTTCTGAAAGATTCATACCGTCTACAATCACGGTTCCAGAAGTAGGAGAATCAAGGCCACCCAGCATATGAAGAAGCGTACTTTTTCCGCAGCCAGATTTTCCTATAATGGAAACAAATTCTCGTTCTTTTACTTCAAAATCTACTCCGTCTAAAGCAATTACGGTATGAGAACCAGTCTCATAATGTTTGGTTAAAAAATTTGTTTTTACGATGATATTTTCCATAGTCATTCCTCCGTTTCTATTTCTATCATAGAATAGAAAAATCACAAACCGTTCACAAAAAGAAAAAATCACAAAACTGTGATTTTCTTCATACCGTTTAATTCGGCAAATATATATAAAAAGTACTTCCCTTGTCTATTTCTGATTGGACTTTTATATATCCGTTTTGCAGGGATACAATTTTTCTTGCCAGATATAATCCGATACCCACGCCCTCCGTATCATGAATCTCTGGTTCTCGATAAAATCGGTTGAATATTGTTCCCTGTCTTTCTAAAGAAATCCCTTTTCCGGTATCTGCAATACTGATCCTTGTAAAAATTTCTTCTCGTTGTACGGATATATTGATAGTGCCATTTACACTTGTATATTTAACTGCGTTATCAAGAATATTGAAAATTGCTTCTGCTGTCCATTTTTTGTCATGTTCTAAACGAAGGGTTTCTTCATATGTAACATGAATCCGGATATTTTTCTTGTCTGCTTTTGGAACAACTGCTCCAATCGCCAGTGCAAGTGTTTCCTCAACAAAGGAGTCTGATTTTTGTATCTTAATGGTTCCGGTTTCTAATCTTGACATTTTTACCATACTTTGAAGAAGAAAATCCAGTTTATCTACTTGTTTATTCATTTTTGTCAAATACTCTGTACTATCTGTCGTATTTATTTCATCAGAAAGCATTTCTTGATATAGCTTAATATTCGCAAGAGGAGTCTTTGTTTGATGTGATATATCGGATACCAACTCTTTCAAACTTTCCTTTTCTTCGTACAGTTCCTGATTTTTATGAGTATACAAATCAGAGATGCGGCATAACTTTTCATAAACCATGCCCCATAAATCGTCTTGTTCATAGACCGTTTTATTTAACTTTTTATCATTTAATAATTCAGATAAACTAGCTTCTAATTTTTTCGTGAAATCATAAATATCTTGTTTTAGACAATGATTTTTATGCAGAAGATAGAAAATTGTCCCTATCAGCAGCAAAATAATCAAAATATATCCTATTTCCATATATACCCCATTCCATATACGTTTGAAATATAATGATGTTCTTTTGTTTCTATTTTTTTACGTAAGCGGTTAATATTAACAGCGAGAGCGTGTTTGTCCAAAAGTTCTACGCCTTCTTCCCACAGGGTTTCCAGCAGGACACAATAGGTTAGTAATTGACCTTTATGCTCAACCAGTTTTTTTAGAATACGATATTCCGTAGGTGTGATAGGACAATTTTTTTCTTTGATTTGTACAATTCCCAGTTCAAAATCAATTTTTAAAAAGCCGTCGTCATATATATTCGATTTTTTTGTTTCCCGTGACAAAATAACGGGAATTTTCTTTAACAAAATTTTCATGGAGAATGGTTTTGTCACATAATCATCTGCTCCAAGCTCATAACCATTTAAAACATCTTCTTCCAAATCCCGTGCCGAAAGAAATAATACCGAAATATTACTGCGTGCTTTTATCCATTTGCAAAATTGAAATCCGTCGCCGTCAGGCAAATTTATATCCAATATTGCCATATCAAATGTATGATTAGCGGCAAGAGATTGACCGTCTTTATAAGTATACGCACTGTAAACACGATAATTTTCCTTTTGTAAAGCTGTGCAAATAGTATGATTTAATTCTAGATTATCTTCGAGTACAAGAAGTGTATAAATAAGTCATTCCTCCTTTGTATAAAATAACTATCAATATCAACAGCAGTTTTATTTTAGCTGTGAGCCTTATCATATAATTCTTGGATTCCAGCAGGAAGTTTGTTGGGGATCATCTCATTGATTTCATCTTCATTTCCATCATCAAGAGCTTTCTGGTAATACCAGCATTTGAAATTAAGCATAGCAAGAGTTTTTTCAAGAGCTTTTAACTCTTCTTCAACAGCTGCCTTACGGATTTCAAAAAGTTCTTTTCTGTTTGCATAGGTTGAACTTCCTTCAGATACCCATGCGAAAAACTGTTTTATGTCCTTGATTTCCAACCCGGATTTTTTTAGGCATTCGATAACTCGGATTGCTTCGATTTCCGTATCGCTGAATTGTCTGATATTGCCCTTCCGTTCCAGATTAGGAAAAAGTCCTTCTTTGTCATAGTATCTTAAGGTTGAAATGGGAAGATGAAACATCTGTGCTACTTGTCCTATTGTGTACATAGAAGTATATCCTTTCAAAAATAAAAAAATATTGACCTAAAGTTAGGTTTAGGCACTACAATGTAACCATTATAAGTTATTTTGCTTTTTAATACAAGAAAATAAGGAACTGCTGGTAATTCCCGGAGCAGTCCATACGGATCTTTATGATAATTGGGATGTGATTCCGTTTAATAAAATGGACGATTTTTTCAAGCAGAATATGTAATTTTGTATACTTGATATTGTTTGTTTGACTGCCTATAATATAGACACCTCTACTTTGTAGAAGGTTTGTTTGAATATATGACAGTACAGGAAGTATCAAGACGGAGTTGATTCACTATGAAAAAAATATTAATTGTTGATGACGATATACACATTGGAAATGTGCTCGAGGAAACACTTTCAAAAGAGGGTTATAAAATCTCCCGTGCTTATTCGGGGACGGAGGCATTATTGGTCTTATCTCAGTCAAAGCCAGACCTTATATTATTGGATTTAATGCTGCCGGGATTAAATGGAGAAGAGGTACTTCCGAATATAAAGGGAATACCAGTCATAGTGATAAGCGCGAAAGTGGATGTTGATAATAAAGTTGATTTATTGCTTGGCGGTGCGGCTGATTATGTAACGAAACCGTTCAATATGAAGGAGCTTTTAGCCAGGATTTTTGTACATCTTAGAAATGCCGAAAATATGCGTTCTTCTTCAGAATTGATCTTTGGAGATATTACCCTTAATACGAATACTCACATTGTAAAAATCAACGATGATATGGAAATAAAATTGACGAGGACAGAATATGCCATTTTGAAATTACTGATGCAAAATCCGACTCAGGTTGTTACAAAATCATTGCTGCTAGACCGTATTAGTACAGATACCCCAGATTGTACAGAAAGTTCCCTGAAAATGCACATTAGCAATTTAAGAAAAAAGTTGCGGGAAGTAAATAACAAGGACTATATTGAAGCGGTCTGGGGGATTGGCTTTAAAATGAAAGAAGAATAAATCTTTACTATTTCTTTACTCTTTTCTTTACCGTTTTCTTTACTATTTACAGCTATAATGCCAGTACACTAAACAAGGAGGTTATACTTTTATGGATTATGTTCTCAGAACAAATGCTTTATGCAAAAAATACAAAGATTTTAAAGCATTAAACGGACTGTCTATGAATGGGGGCTGTTGTAGAAACTCCATCCATTTATCTTGATATGACCGCAGAGAATAACCTGAAACAGCAGTACCGTATTTTAGGGCTTCCGTCTTTTGACGGGCTGACGGAGATTTTGAAACTAGTAGGGCTTGATGATACGAGGAAAAAGAAAGCGAAAAACTTTTCTCTAGGTATGCGGCAAAGATTGGGCATCGCAATAGCTCTTGTAGGAGACCCTGATTTTCTGATATTAGACGAACCTGTTAACGGTCTTGATCCACAGGGAATCATTGAAATCAGGGAATTGATATTAAAGCTCAATCATGAACAACAGATTACAGTATTGATTTCCAGTCATATCCTCGATGAACTTTCCAAGCTGGCAACACATTATGGTTTTATTGATAACGGATGTCTTGTAAAAGAAATGAGTGCGAAAGAGTTAGAAGCTGCTTGCAGAAAATGTGTCCGCATGGAAGTCAGCGATACGAAAGCGCTTGCACGTGTCCTTGACGGAATGGAGATTGATTATACAATCATAACAGACCAAACTGCTGATGTATATGCAAAGGTTAATATATCTCATTTAACTGCTGCATTGGCAAAAGAAAATTGCGAAGTTATTTCAATGCAGGAACGTGACGAAAGTCTTGAAAGTTATTATGTCAGCCTTGTAGGAGGTGAAAAAAATGCGTAAGTTGTTATCTGCTAATTTTTCTCGTCTCTGGAGAGATAAAATCTTTTGGATTTGCATAGGAACGATGTTGATTTATTCGGTTGTATATATGCTGAATGGTTGCAGACAGGCGACCGTTGATATGGCAGGATACAATTACAGTATTGATGAATATTATTTCCACTTTGCGTTATCAATCGGTATGTTTTGTGCATTGTTTAGCAGTATGTTCTTCGGCACGGAGTATAGTGATGGAACAATCCGAAATAAAATTGTAGTTGGTCATACAAAAACTGATATTTATATTGCCAGTCTGATTACTACGATTACAGCAACTTTGTTCATGCTGCTAACATGGTTGATAGGTGCATTAGTCGCTATTCCCACTCTGGGTGTATGGAAAATGACTGTTTTGAAACTGTTTTCATATTTATTGATTGCGGTTATGTTCGTAATGGCTTTTTCCGGGATTTGTACATTTGTCTGTATGACAGTTACAAATAAGGCTTATATCATTATGATTTCTATGCTGTTGATTTTAGGGCTTCTTGTTTTTACAAGCATGTTATATAATGGTCTTAGCCAACCAGAAACAATAAGCGGTGTTCAGATAACTTCAAATGGAATGGAAATGTCTAAACCATCCCCCAATCCGAATTATGTCAGTGGTGCAATGCGTAAAGTTTATGACTTTATTCTTGATTTTTTGCCTACAGGACAAGGATTGAGAATGTGGCAGTTGCAAATCGCTCATCCGATCCGTATGATAATATCATCGGTTGTTATTACGCTTTTGACAACATTTTGTGGAATATTTATTTTTAAGAAAAAGAATTTGAGGTAAATTTAGTATGGTGCGATTCCTATATTTAAGGGGATAGATATATTTATGATGGAATGACTGGTGATGTGCTGAAGATTGAACTGCGCAATGATACAGAAATCTTGAATACAAATATAATTCGGGTTAGGTTAATATAGACCATATTTGTTAGGATGTAAAAAAATACACGAGGAGTTGATTGTATGAATATGAATTTTAAATGTAAATTACCCATCCCTGCTGAGGTGAAAGAAAGATATCCAGCATCAAGTGAGGTTCAAAAGATAGTTAATAATCGTAATGAAGAAATTTGTAATATAATTATGGGAAAACAACGGAAGATGTTATTGATTATAGGTCCTTGCTCAGCAGATAATGAAGACAGTGTAATAGACTATGTTTGTCGTCTGGCAAATGTGCAGGATAAAGTAAAAGATAAGATATTTATTGTTCCACGTATATATACGAATAAACCCCGTAGTATAGGAAAAGGATATAAAGGAATGTTGCACCAACCAGATCCGGACAAGGAACCGGATCTATATAAAGGAATAGTAGCTATTCGTAAAATGCATTTAAGAGCGATTAAAGAAACGGGTTTTACTTGTGCAGATGAAATGTTATATCCTGAAAATCATAGATATTTAAACGATTTATTAGGGTATGTAGCGATAGGTGCTCGTTCTGTTGAAAATCAGCAACATAGATTGACTGCGAGTGGATTGAATATTCCAGTAGGCATGAAAAATCCTACCAGTGGCAATATTTCTATTATGATGAATTCTATTGAAGCAGCACAATATGAGCATACTTTTTTATATAGGGGCTGGGAGGTAAGTACAACGGGAAATCCATTAACACATGCTATTTTAAGAGGATATGAAAATAAGTATGGACAACATATGTCAAATTATCATTATGATGATTTACAACTGTTAAGGGAAAATTATTTTGAAAGAAATTTAAAAAATCCAGCAGTTATTATAGATACTAATCATAGTAATTCCGGTAAACGCCCTTTGGAACAGCCGCGTATTGTCAAGGAAGTATTAAATAATTGTAGATATAATGAGGATATTTGTAAACTTGTAAAAGGATTTATGATAGAAAGTTATATAAAAGATGGTGCACAGAAAATAGATGAACATATTTATGGAAAATCAATAACGGACCCTTGTTTAGGATGGGATAAAACTGAACGGTTAATTTATGAAATGGCAGAATTATTATAAAATAAACCCGAATTATTCATGAGACTCTAATATCCTCATGATAATCCGTTATCTTGTTTTTGAAGCAGAAAGCAATGTCAGCGAATATAGCTTTTACCTAATAGTCTGTACCATTGCGCAGTTCAATCTTCAGCATGTCACCAGTCATTCCATCCGTATGATAATATCATCGGTTGTTATTACGTTTTTGACAACATTTTGTGGAATATCTATTTTTAAGAAAAAGAATTTGAGGTAAATTTAGTATGGAAGAATGGTTATGGGCTTTCGTCGGTATTATGGCGCTGATAATGGTTGCCTTGTTTATGAAAATTTATATCTTACAAAAAGCTGCAAAGGAAATAGCGAATGCCTTTGCCGACAGGCTCATGACCGATACAAATACTCTTATTGACATTTCTTGTAACGACAGATATATGCGTAAGTTAGCAAATGCTATAAATATAGAGCTTCGTAAACTTCGCATAGAACGGCACAGATTTTGGCAAGGCGATATGGAATTAAAAAATGCCGTTACAAATATTTCTCACGATTTACGGACACCGCTTACGGCTATATGTGGTTATTTGGAATTGCTGGAAAAAGAAGAAAAAACGGAAACGGTCAATCACTATATCGGAATTATTAAAGACCGTGTAGATATTTTGACACAGCTTTCAGAGGAACTTTTCCGATATTCCGTTATTATTTCAACGAAAGATCATACCATAAAGGAACAGGTTGTTATGAATACCGTATTGGAAGAAACCATTGCGGCATTTTATACTGTTTTAACAGAACGAAATATTGTGCCTGAGATACAAATGTGTGAAAAGAAGATACTGCGAATGCTTGACCGCTCGGCTTTATCTCGTGTGGTTTCTAACCTAATCAGTAATGTTATAAAATACAGCGATGGAGATTTGAAAATCGTTTTATCAGAGAACGGAAAGATAACTTTTTCAAATAGGGCTTCCGGATTAGATGAGATACAGGTGGGAAGATTGTTCGACCGTTTCTACACTGTAGAATCTGCCAGAAAATCAACAGGTTTAGGATTGGCAATTTCTAAAACCCTTGTTGAGGAAATGAATGGAACCATATCAGCAGAATATGAAAATGGCAGGTTAAGTGTCCATATCTTTTTCCCGGAATGATTTTGCAAGATGGATATAAAGTTTATTTTATCAGGGGAGTGGAGGAGAAGTCATGGGATTTATGAGAATTTGTTCGTTGGTAGAGAATACAAGTAACTGTGGAATGAGAACAGCGCATGGTTTATCATTTTATATTGAAATAAGGCTACCGCAATCCCACTGGCTTTAGACGATGGGTTAAGGTAGCC
>OFGK01001384.1_pt1 | contig 13258 bp, 11 predicted proteins | sample 1521771 | NCBI WGS metagenome assembly OFGK01 (sample SAMEA3504088, study PRJEB24116) | mouse gut metagenome | biome: mouse gut; feature: mouse-associated habitat; material: faeces | place: Denmark | collected 2011 | reverse complement strand
CCTGGAGCGGATGGCCGCCGCCACCACCGCGGACCGCTACAAGATCGAATCCAAGAGCATTCCCTCCGTCCGCGAGCGGGTGACCAATATCGCCTGGCACCTGCCCTCCCCCATGGACGCGGAGGCCTTCAAGGCCAGCGTGGTCCGGCACATCCTGGGCCCGGAGGGCGAAAGCTACGCCATCACCCCCGAGGACGACGCCCGCATCCGCGCCCTGGCCCAAGAGCGCTTCGCCTCCTGGGAGAGCACCTACGGACAGGGCCCCGCCTTCAACATCGAGCGGGTGGGCCGCTTCCCCGGCGGCACGATGCGCTTCCGCCTGGAGGTCAAGCGGGGCGTGATCCGCCAGGCGGCGGTGTCCGGCGACTTCTTCTCCACCCTGGACGGCGAGTCCTTCCACGCCGCCCTGTCCGGCTGCCGCTACGAACGCGGCGCCGTCCTGGAGGCACTGGAAAAACTGTGCGCGGACGGCTCGGTCTACCGCGTGTCCCCGGCGGAGATGGCAAAGGCCATCGTTGACTGAAGAAATATCCCTGAAATACCGATATCCTGTCCGCCCTTAACTTGGTAAAATACATGTTACCATAGATAAGGAGGGCAGAGGCATGGCAGGCATCATGTACGGCTACGCCCGCGTATCGACGCAGGTGCAGAACGAGGCTCGCCAACTGGCGGCGCTGCGGGATTTTGGCGTGGCGGAAGAGAACATCATCATTGAGAAGCAGTCCGGAAAGGACTTCAACAGGCCCCGGTACAAACGCCTGGTCCGAAAGCTACATAGCGGCGACGTTCTGGTGACCCAGAGCATCGACCGTCTGGGCCGGAACTACAGCGAGATCCTGGAGCAGTGGCGGCTGATCACCAAGAAGCGGAAAGCGGCCATCGTCGTGCTGGATATGCCCCTGCTGGACACCCGGCGCGACAAAAACCTGCTCGGCACGTTCATTGCCGATCTTGTCTTGCAGGTGCTTTCCTTTGTGGCCCAAAATGAACGCGAGAACATTCGCGCCCGACAGGCTGAAGGAATTGCGGCGGCCAAACGGAACGGCATAAGGTTCGGCCACAAACCACGGCCGCTTCCTCCCAATTTTCCCGAAACCTACACACTCTGGAAGGAGAGTGCCATTTCGACCTCAGAAGCAGCCAAACGATCGGGTATGGCTCGTTCCACATTCCGCATTCGCGCGGAATCCTTCAAAAAAGATTGTCCATAATATGTCGGTAGAGTGTACTTGGCCGCCATCCCCTGTTTGTGTTTGTAAGTACTATTATTAGCCCCAAAAAACCGTTTGGTCAACGTCTTTAGACAACTCAAAATGGCACAGCACCTGCTGGCGGCCAAGTACACTTAGTCGCCAGTGGAAAAAACTTAAGCAGCTGGAGGCATTATGGAAAACCATTTTGATTGTCCCGTGGGCGAGTCTCTCCTTGAAGAGCAGGCCGAGCTCGAATTTTGGAGCAATTTGAACCGTAAGTGCTGTGACCAGGAGAGTGTTGTCAGCTCTGGTGCGTGGCTGGAAGCCGACAAAACCGGTTTTTAGAAGTATTTCATACTTCATATGAAGTAATTTCTGGCCTGAAAAATTTTTAGTGGTCGGACTGGATTCGACCGCGAGAAATTTGTGGTACACAACTTATTAAGCGTGAGTGCCCTGCACCAGCGATAGCGACAGGGCACTCTTTTTAAATATTATGGAGCGATTGAAAGAACAGGATCCTTACAGGACTGTCATACAGATCCGCCGCATACTGGAAGAACTGGGCATATTCATCACAGAATCATGGATTGACAGCAGCGTTTCTTCATTGTTTTCGGTTCGCATCGTAATTTCTGGTACGCAAGTGGGAAGTAACGGGAAGGGTGTTACTCGTATCCTGGCCCTAGCAAGTGCCTACGGTGAATTTATGGAGCGCCTCTCCAATGGTATGTTACTGCAGCGAATGGGAATAGATATTTTCCCGCATTATTCCTGTGGATGCATGCTGCCAATCGATGTGATAGCACAGGGTGGACATCTTATTGATACTCTACTCACAGCTATGCAAACCGAACAAGGGGGGGGGGCGCACCAGGCAGATGGGCGGCTATCCAATCTCACGTTTCATCCTGAAGAGCGGATACTTGCCTTATCGGCTTGGAATATGCGTACAGGCGCAGATGTACTCTGTCTGCCCTATACAGGACTGCTTTCCGGCAAGGAAGAGATGCTCCCACTTCCCTTCATACATCATTATGGTTCCAATGGCATGGCTTCCGGAAACACAATGCAGGAGGCCATCGTTCAGGCTGTTTCCGAAATCTTTGAACGCTGGAGCCAATACTGCATTTTCACACGGAAACTTACCCCTCCAGTCGTCGAACGCAGTTCCATCAGAGACCGCTTTCCGACAATTGATGCTGTTATGGCCGAGATTGAGTCTTTCGGTCATTTTCATATCGAGATTCGTGACTGTTCACTTGGCCGCGGATTGCCTGTATATTGTGCCTGCCTTTGTGACCGCCGCAGCCATCGCTATGCCATTTCCTTCGGGAGCAGCCCTAACATAGACACCGGCCTGGAGCGCTTGTTCACCGAACTCGTACAGGGCCGCAAACTTGATGAAACAGCCTTGGGCAGAGCTGGTGCTCCGTTACTTATGGAACCTTTCGAATTGCGTAGGCTCTTTCGGAACTCCACCGGCAACTACCCACCTGAATTCTGGCTGAATGAGCCATCCTGGAACGTTGACGAAGAGCTGCTGCTCCGCTCCTGCGAAACCAACACGCAAGCACTGAACTGGTTTTCGACACTTTGCGCGAAGGCCGACACCGACATATTTGTACGTGATTGCAGTGTGTTCGGCTTTCCCAGCGTACATGTCGTCATTCCCGGTTTTAGCGAAGTCATGGGGTGCAGTCCGCTTTCTCTGCAATATTTTTCATCTCTGCGTCATTCTAGTGATATCCTTGACAATATTGCAGCTGTATCCCAAAACCAACTGGCATTTCTACTTGAATTCCTGGATTTTTGTCGCAAGATGAATGCTGCCGATATGCTCCCCCTCACGCGTATTCGTGGCTGGAGAGGAATGATGTTTCACGAAGGAATACTATTCTTTCTTGCGCGGGGATACGCCGAACTGGGGAACTTCCAAAAAAGTGCTGATTTTTACTGCAAGCTGAAGGATATTTCCTTCTCATTTAAAGAGCCTCTTTCCTGCCTCAGGGATTATTACGAGTTGCAAGCTACTCGTGCAGAATCTCCTGCTATGACTCTTCTCTCACATCTCTACGATCCGGAAGTTATCGAAATTGCATGGAAGATGCGGACTATCCCTTTAGGGGCACTTGTTGTTGCAACGGGCTATGAAACACCCGACATCCCGCTTGATGTCATGCGTCTGGTTGAACGTGCAAAAAACTATATACCCGACATCAAGAGGATGCTCTGATGTTTTTCTACTACTTGCTTACTCAACGCTGCAACTTGGCCTGTAGGCACTGTATCCGAGATAATACCACATCGTTTGAGATGGATACGAAGCTTGCTATGCAGTGTATAGATAAACTCCCGTCCAGCTTAGCTAAAAATACACTCGTGCTGACGGGGGGAGAACCGACGCTGCATCCGGATTTCATGCTGCTGCTGCGCTATGCCCTTGAGCGCTTCGACGAAGTTATCCTGACCAGTAATGGAATCTCATCGCTCTATGAGCAGCCGGAAGTTTGGCTACATCTTCAGGCGGCTGGTCTGCGCATTCAGTTCTCCATAGATGGCGATGAGAACTCACATGACCGGCTCAGGGGGGCAGGCAGCTGGCGCAGAACAATGAAGCATTTGATCTCTCTTTCACGGGCAGGTGTTGTCATGTGGGTCTCCACCGTGGTCACACAGGAGAATATCGAGTCCATACCTATTCTACGTGAAGAACTACATCGTCATCGAATCCAGAAGTGGCATGTTAGTCCGGTACAGCCTTTTGGATGCGGAGCAAATCTCTGTGCCCCTTCGATTCAGGACTGGAATGCCTTTGTAGAAAAGATGCTCGATACCTGTTGTATGCGCTTGGGAATACGACGACTTTACGATTTCAACCAATTAGAGGGAATGTCTGATGAGCGTATTGCCGAGATTTCCCGATCATTGACCCAAAAAATGAGCAACCGGAATTGCGGGAGCGGTACTACTAAAATCTATATTTATCCAGATTTTTCAGTCTACGGTTGCACTTGCCTGAGTAGTATTCCCTTCGGAAACCTGAGTCAATCCTCACTGGAAGAGATACTGGATTCGACGCAAGCGCAATATATACGTAGATACAGAGTAGATAATACATCTCCCTGCCAGAAATGCCGTTATCTTCCACTATGCAATGGAGGATGCATTGGTATGTCTCTTCACAAGACTGGTAGGCTGGGTATGGGGGATATACGTTGTCCGCTTTGGCAGCAGTACGCGGCGGAAGCCAAGGGGTTAGTATGAGCCTATCGAGAAAGGCCTTTCGTATTCTCGTAACGGAACAATGCAACATGCGCTGTCCTTCTTGTTTCAACAAGAATATCCGCAGCGGGCGCGAGATGCCAGTTGACAACTTTGCCCTTTTGTGCCGCTGGTTAGCCGACCAGGGGCATATTAAGCGACTCAAGATAATGGGCGGCGAGCCAACAACGCATAGTGAATTTCCCAGTATCCTCGCAGCCGCCATGGAGTATTTTCCACACATCTACCTTTTCACCAATGCTGTCAATGATACTATCACAACGTTACGGCTGCGTGATGAAGACGCGATTATTTACAATCTGGCCTGCCTGCCTTTGTCAGTTTCATTCCAAAAACTGCTCCCTGAACAAAATGTTGGTCATATCTTCGAAACACGCATTGACGCCCGTAGTGATGTGGAGCGTATATGTGGCAAGTTGCGCCGTATTCACGAGTGTCTCGGGCAGCGGATGGCAGTCAATCTTACTCTCAACTGTATAGAGGACATTTTTTCCTTTCGTGAAGTCATCGTACGGAAATGGAATGCTGTAGCACATTTTTGTCAAGAGGACCTGAACATTACACTTAATCTCGATCACGATGCCCCGCTCTGTTTCGTTCAAGGCCTCGACATGCAGCTGACTTCCTATCATCCTTTGTGTTCTCCTGAGTGTGCAGGACTTGTCACGGCAGATTTACACCTGCGCTTCTGCAATCAGACTTCGGAAAATCTTCTATCGCTGAAAGAGGGGCAGAGCTTCATCTCCTACGCCGAGGTGGATGCCTGCCTCAGACAGCAGTTCTCTCTGCGCCTGGAGAACAATCAACGCTATTTCTGCCGAGGGTGCCCGGAGTTTCCGGAAGTCTGCAACGGAAGTTGCTTTGCCCATCGCTTTCCAAAAGGAGTTGGGCATGCAGCGCGTGTTTAATTTAAACTTGCATTATGTTTGCAATAATTTTTGCGTACACTGCATATCACATAATACGAGAGAGAAGACTACGGTGTCACTTGATCTTGATCAGGTGAGAAAAATACTCTCAATCTACAGCCCCAAAGAAAAGGATATCATTATCCTGAGCGGCGGAGAACCCTCGATGTTTCCAAATCTAAGCATGCTGCTCAAGACAATACGTGAGAGCAGTTCTTGCAAGATAGTCATGTACAGCAACGGTGCGGGACTTTGTACGGCGAGTACAGCACAGGCTGTCGCCAGATATGTGGATCGTGTTACACTTTCTTACTATGGGGATGAGATCATACACGATCGGTATGCGGGCCGGAAGGGTGCTTTTGCCATACTGAAGAAGGCAGTGGAAGAGCTGATCAAGGCACGGGAATATCTAACTCATACCTGCGCGTTGGAAGTGAAATACGTTCGTGCAAGTGATGACATTCCCCTGTTGCCACTACTGGATGGCTTGACCACACCGAATCAGGTGGAGAGCGTGGTGCTTTCTCGCATTCTTTCAGTCGAGGTCCAGTGCAATCCGGTATTGCAGCAGGATAGCGCGGCCATGCGCGACATTCTAGAACTGCGGGAGCATAAACGCTGGAGCAGAACAATCCTGAAGTTGGTAGACATCCTGCCATGCAGCCTAGGACAAGAGCTCTTTGATGAGATTCAGGGTGACTACCCACAACGCGCTGTAGAGAATATCATTTTTTTTGACGGGATGTATCCAGAGGGAAAAATGATACGCTTTTCCCCTTTGGCCTTGTTTGACCGACGTTGCTCCTCCTGCGGGCTTCAGTCTGTTTGCGGAACGACGGCTACCTGTTATGGGGCGTTACGCCGTGAGCGGGGGCACTGGTATTATGCCGAAGAATGAACTCAGGGGTGAAAGAAGGCCGTACCCAGTCCTCCGTCAATGGAATAAATACCGCCAGCATTAAATGAAGCTTGTTCCGAACACAAGAAGAGCATGAAGTCGGCCACTTCTTTCGCTGATCCAAAGCGACCGATTTTTTGACGCCGCTGTAAGAACTCCTGTACGAATTCGGGATCCTTTTGCGCGATTTGGTCCCAGCTGTTTCCTCGGAAGTGAAAGGCTCCTGGCAGCACCACACTCATAATGATACCGTTGGCAGCCTCCTGACGTCCTGCAGAACGGCTATACGCCGCGAGCATGGCTTTGAAGGTGAATAGGGTACAGATCCTTGGGCCTCAAGTGCTGCTGCGGAGCCTGTGTGGATAATACGGCCCCATCCCTGTGCCCGCATGGCCGGTAAACATTCTTCGTTGATAAGTAGCGGAATTTCAAACATGCTTCGATACAAACTACGCCATAAAGCAGCTGTTTCTTTCGTTGGCTGTGGTTGTCCCCCCATGCAGTGCACAACTATGTCAGGGGAGAATTTTTGCTCTTGCAAAAAAGAAAATAAGCCCTCTTCCGCTCCCTCAGGCAGCAGATTAATGGCATAGGTCAGCAGTCCCGCAGCAGGTATGCTGCGGTGTAGTTCCTGCAAACCTACTGAACTGCGTGCGACTCCACACACAACTGCGCCTTCATGCACAAGATTTTTGCACAGACAGGCTCCAATTCCGTGCCCAGCCCCAATGATCAAAGCCTTTCTATTTTTTATATTGAGTTCCATACGTTACCCTTGATGGCAGAGAGCAGAGTAGGTATTGTCTCCAGATGATGTCTGGATACTATGCTAATGTTTCAACGAATTTGGGTGTGTTCATAGTTTTGGCTTCACTGTAACATGTCTTTTGTATATCAGGATACAAGCAATAATAGATGGTGACAAGAGTGACGTTAAATTAAATAAAAATTTATGATGTATTTTTTTGAAATTCTCTGAATAAAATATTGGTAAAAAAATAAGGGGAACCAAAAGTTGTGGGTGTCAATGGTAAAATGTTCTAGGACAGGAGAGCTTTTAGATTTTTTTCAAGAGTTGAACTATACACATCTGCCTGTATCTGAGTGATGATTCCAGAATTTTTGATCCTAGCTATAAGGGCTTCTATTGTCGACAGATCAAGTTTTTTTACTATTCGTTTGAGTGCATTTTTGCAGTCTTTTGTACTATGCTCATGAATGAAATCGCTGATCGTCAATGTGTGTCCTGCATATAAAAAATGACGGTGCTGATTGTTCTGTATGATTTTTCCGCCTGATATATTTTTAAAATTACATCTAAAACAGGATCCATTATCAAATACAGGTGCAAGTCTAAAAGTATTCCAGTTTGTCAATATACCCCAATTTCCATTATTTCTGTCATAATTTGCGATAAGAAAATCAATGATAAACATATCCCAGAAACGCTCTACTGCTCCTCCAGCAGCAATTAACCAAGGATGCAACCTGATGATTTCAAGTGTATCCTTAAGATCTCTATTTTTCTGAATCTGCATGCCGGTTTTATGAGTACGCAGATAGTCTTTTTTCAATCTGGAAAAGTCAACAAAATACTCACCTGGACGCTGCATATGTTGACAGGCGACGACAATAAAACCGTCCAGTGTGCCAAGTAGCGTCGTATGAACCGGAATCCCAAGTGAGGCGTATATCTGTGATCCCAAATACTCACAAATAACTATCTCATTATTATATATTTGATTTTTTTCTGAAATATAATAGGGAAGTTTAAGCATGTAAGGCATATCGTTATATATAATACATTGTTTCAGGCACGAAAGTCCTCCATACTCAAAGGGTATCTTCTGGCACAGTGAAAAATCAATCAGCATATCTAATTTTTGTATTTACAAGGTATTTCCATAAAAATATCTCAATGCAAGAATATCAATAATTTCTTTGCACCTTGAATTAAATAAAAAACAAGATATATAAACAGATACTCTAATCCATAAAAGAAGACTTTTGAACATTATTGCGTCAGAAGATGGAACGTTAATCTATTCTTGCGTAATAACTCAACTCGAAGACGAAACTTTTGCTGCAGACCATTATAGCCATCGCAACCATAAATCGCATTACTCAAGCCGTTACTAACTCTATCCCACAGGGGGTAGCTTGCAGTCTCCCCCACCCTGTTCAGCTAAAAGTGCTCATCTACAGCTCTTTCTTAAAAAGACCCCCATTGTGCTACTACTCAAGAAATACCGTCCCCATAAGAGCGTATGCCGCTGCGATTTTGTTGTCCAGTTAACTCTAGGGCAGTGTTCTAAAATATTTTGATTTTTGAGGTATTTTAGTAGGTATCAAAGAAGAAAATACCATAAAAATAATCAACATGGTTAGGTATATAATTTTTATCCGCTTGGGGACGCCAACAGGAAACTGAAGGCGCATCACTTTACCCTGAAAATCAGGGAGTTGTGGTGCGTCTTTTGTATTCTAAGCCCCTCCATTGTAAAGCCCACCCTCCAAGGCTCTCAATCCATTCGGCCCCCTCCCTATCTGCTGTTTTATGCGGCTTTCCGAGGGAGCCTTCCTTTATTTCCAAGTATCTTACTCTGTTTCCTCAATAAAAACTCTACAGAAATTCTCTCTCCGGAGCTTTGAGAAACTATGCTGCTCCGTTGGGTTGGCCTCCCCTTTTGCCTCTTTTTTCCATTCCAAAGGGAGGGCCGTCATAGAGCCTTCCCCAAACCTTCCATCCTCTCAGACAATTCCGCATCTACCTGATGTACGTGCCTTTCCCGTGCTCCGCCCGCCGAGTGCACTCGGCCCCATGTCACGGAGAAGAACCACCATTCAGAGGCACAGACAGCCTTTAAACGCTGCGTCGTTTACACCTTCTGAGATGCCTCATCGCCACTTTCCAACTTCTTAAAAATTATCTCTTTTCCCACCTACATACAAAGAAGAAGGAGAGAAGGAGGACAATCCGCGTGTACCTCCTGCCTCCTTAAATGAAGGTGACCTGCCCTTTTCAAGCGCGCCTGTCGAAAAATGAGCGCAAGACCCTGCACAATCCCTCTATCTCCAAGGGTTTGCTCACGTGGGCATTCATCCCACTGTCCAGCGACTTCTGCTTGTCTTCCTCAAAGGCATTGGCCGAGAGGGCGATGATGGGAACGGTGCGCGCGTCCTCGCGCTCAAGGCGGCGGATTTCTTTGGCGGCAGTCAGTCCGTCCATGACGGGCATGAGAATATCCATGAGGATGGCGTCGAAATAACGTGGCTGGCTGGCGGCAAAACGTTGTACCCCCTCTTCCCCGTTGCAGGCGGATTCAGTGGCAAAGCCGTACTCCTTGAGCAGTTCGCACACAATTTCCATATTCAGTTCGTTATCCTCGACCACGAGGAGGCGTTTCCCCGCAAAGTCGAAACGCTCTTGCGACGAGGGGGCCGTGGGCCTGTTCTCGCCATACTGTTGCATGCTTGCGAGGAGCGTTGAGCGAAAGAAAGGTTTGCGGATAAAGGGAAAAGAGTCCTCTTCCACCCCTTTCTGTCCAAGAGGACGATGGCCCGTCCATATCACCCTCACCCCTTCCAGGCCCGACTGATGGAGGATGTGTTCTTTCACCGCTTCCGTTCCGGGCAGGCAGGCGGCAAGCAGAACGATGTCAAAGGGTTCCCCTTCCTTCACGCTGGCATCCAGAAGGCGGATGGCTTCCTCGCCGTCCGCGGTGCAAACCGTTTTGATGGACGCCGCCTTGAGGATACGGGCTGCCGCGCGGCCATCCTGCGGATTGTCGACGATAAGGACGGTCATCGCTGAAAATCGCGGCGTCTCAGGGATGTGTGAATAGACCGTGCCGAAAGGCAGGACAACGGAAAAAACGCTTCCCTTGTCCACTTGGCTTTGGGCGGTGATGGTGCCGTCCATAAGCTCCACAAGGGACTTCGAGATGGAGAGCCCCAAACCGGAACCTCCGTAATGGTTGGCGATTTCGCTGTTTTCCTGCTCAAACACATTGAAGATGCGTTCAAGGGCAGCAGGGGAAATGCCGATTCCGGTATCCGAAACACGGAATTCCAAGACCGTCGTTTGCCTCCCGCCGGTGAGCTTGCGGACGCTCAAACCGACATGCCCCTGCTTGGGCGTGAATTTGAAGGCATTAGACAGAAGGTTCACCAGCACCTGTTTCAGATGGAGCATGTCCCCTGTAAACGTATCCTCCTCCATCGGTTCCACATCAAGAGAAAAGGTCACTTCCCCGCTTTCAGCCCCGTCGGAAAACATGTCGTAAAGGTCGTAGAGGAAGGCGGGTAACGAGAAAACCTGTGAGGAAAGCCGCAATTTGCCGCTTTCGATGCGCGAAAAGTCCAGTACGTCATTGATGAGCGACAGCAGATACGTGGCGGCGGATTCTATTTTCGCGTGGCAGTTTTCCAGAGCCGTCTTGTTGTCCAGCTCACGCATGGCAAGCTGGTTCATGCCGATGACAACGTTCAGCGGCGTACGCAGCTCGTGCGACATGCGCGACAGAAAACGGCTTTTCGCTTGGCTGGCCGCCTCCGCCTTGGCGAGGAGGGCGTCCTTGATCTGCCGCTCATTGCGATCCAGCAGGCGTTTGTATTCCGTAACATCGACGTATACGCTGTAGAAACCGGGACAGGGCGTGGTAGGGGTCGCGGGACTGTAGTTGACCGTCGTGAGGAACGTCAGCACCTGCCCGTCGCGCCGCTTGATGCGCAGTTCGATAAGCTGGATTTGGCGCGTTTGCTTCGCCCGCTCCAAGGCGGCGGCAGCCGTCGCCATATCTTCGGTCAAAATATAGCCCGCCGTGTTGTTCAGCTCGTTTTGGAACTGCTCTTTCGTGTAGCCGATAAGCTGAAGAAAGGTTTCGTTATGCCAGAGGACCGTCATGAGCCCGTCATCGGCGCATTGGCATACGCCGCCGGGTATGCTGGCCAGCATCGCTTCGAGCTTGTCTTCAAGGGACAGCACCTGTTCCTTGATGTGGGTTATATCGAAAGAAAGTTCGATGCGCGCTTTGCGTCCTTCCCACTCGATAAGTCTATTATAGATGGAAAAATGGCGTTTTAGATACGGGTTCTTATATTCCCACGCATAGATTCTATCATAGCGCAGATATTTATTGGTACAAAAAGGACAGGGCGCGTCCCGTCCCTGTATCGCTTCATAGCATTTCTTGTGTTTATAGGTGTCTGAGGTCAGACCCAGAATATTGAGGCTGCGCTCATTCATGAACAGCAGATCATACGTTTCAAAATCCGCCACATAAATAAACTCACCGAATATATCCAGCAATTGTTCTTGCGCTTTCATGCCGTTGTCTTTCATCATTGTACAACTCAAAAGGCTCGCAGGCTCTTATCCTGCCGGCTATAGTAGAAAAGGCATGCCAGACGGACAGGGGAGGAGCATTCTTCCCCCGTGGCATGCCTCCTTTTTCCTTTGGGGCTGAACAGGATGCCTGTCAGCCATATTTTTTGGCGCGGAAAGGCACAGACCTTCACACGCGCGACCACCAAAAAGTGATTTGCCGTCAGCTATCGGCTGGATTTCAGCGTTTATGGACACGCCTCAGACGGAAGAGTGAGGAAAACGTCCCCTCATCGTTGCAATGGGTCCGCCCGAATGCACCGCTTCGCCCTTTATCCACGTATAGAGCTAGAGGTCCCGCCCAAATCCGCCTGCTCCCGGCTTTACGCGTATTAGTAGCATATTCCCCCTTTGCGTCTCCGTCTACAGGCCGTCTTCTCTAAGCAAAGAGCATACTCAAAAATAAATATCCTGCAATTTAAATAGATTAAAGACAAAATGCCATCGAGAGGAAAGACAAAAAAGAAAAAAGTTCATTTTCTTGCTCCTTTTTCTTGATTTTTGTCATGTTGCGGGAAATGGCTCGCAAAAAGGGTAGAACCGCTGCTGAAATCCCTGCCTTTCCCGCGTGCGCTGCTTCTCAAGACAGCCCTTGCCTTCTCCGGGGAAGGTATGCCGCTCAACAGTCTTTCCCCTTGCGCCTGCCATATCCCCGCCCGCATCCAGCGGCTCGCGGGGCACAGTGGAAAAATCTGCGAAAGCGGAGATTGGAGCGAGACTTCACCTGCTCCCCACGCCCTACGCGAAGCCTGTTACGGAAGAATTCTTGTACATCAAGGTTCTGCGCCGCCCCGCACTTTACGCGAAGCTGAAACGATACGGTCTGCGTCAGGCTCGTGGGGCGGCAAACTCGGTGGGAAGCCCTTCTCTCAAAAAGAACGGCAGCTTCCACGCTGAGGAGGAATCTACCCACACTGTCTTGGTTCCTCATACAGCGGTATGACCGGTAGATGGGCACATCCGTCATATTCCGCCAAAGCAGAGCCGCTTTCGCCTTCCCCAGCCGACAAAGGTATTCCGGCATGGGTGCTTTTTTCAAGGCACGCGGAGACGTTTTGGGCATACAGAACCTGAAAGGGCCTGTCCGTGGGGAAATCTTCTAAGGGCGGAGGGATGTTATAGGCAACCCCATTATTACCTCGCACCGAGATGCGGCCTTTTTCTTCCATCTGCGTCGAGTGTTCAGGGCTGCGGCGCGCTTTCGCCAAAAAGTTCTGTAGCTTACCTTCAAAACTACGGCCCCAAAGCATCCGTCACGAGCCATTGATCTCTTTCTGCCGCTCCTGCCGGAAAGAAGCCCTCCCCTTCTGACTGGCTCCCCCCGAACAGGCCCGGCCCAGAGGCCCCGGCGCTTCCCGGCCATTCGCCTTCGCTGACACGCTCCGTGTGGCCCCCCTCTCTTTCGCTCCAGTATCCCTACATCCAGAGCTACGCCCATCGCCCGTCTAGGGCACCCTCCTTATACCTCTCCCATACCATCCCTTTGAGCAACGCTACAGGCGTTCGCGACGTGAAGGCTCCCGTGAAGCCCTAAGCCGCATTTACATCACGATACCCAGTTTGCGCATCCGGTGCTGCAAGG
>OFGK01001374.1_pt1 | contig 13359 bp, 7 predicted proteins | sample 1521771 | NCBI WGS metagenome assembly OFGK01 (sample SAMEA3504088, study PRJEB24116) | mouse gut metagenome | biome: mouse gut; feature: mouse-associated habitat; material: faeces | place: Denmark | collected 2011 | reverse complement strand
CGTAAGGGGTGGGAGCAGTCAGTGCAAAAAAGAACGGACACAAGCATCATCCAGTCTCCCGCTCTGATTTTTCGCTGAGGGGGATATGCCAACAAAAGGGCGCAGCTTTCTCAAAAGAAAGCTGCGCCGGGAGGGTCGCCGAAGCGATTACCTCCGGGGGGGGTAAGTGACGGCGCTCTGCGCAGCCTACAGCCCCAGCCCGATTATTCCAGTGGGGGAGGGAATACCTCAACATCCTCCCCCTGCGTTCCCCGGACATATGAATACCGGAGTCGCAAAAGATGGAGATGGAACCGTCGCGCCATCCACGCAGGTCGGCGATATACGCCATGTGGAAAGCCCAATCGGCCCGTACGTATGGGGAGCTTTTTTCGTCAAGCCCAGCGAGGCTCCCCTGTCTCGCCAGACGCCGTCTTTCGCCGTAGCATGCCTCTTGCGAAAGACAATTTCCACCCCCCTGGCCCAGGGGAATGGTTTTACACATGGGGCAATCACCCCAGCCTTCTTGCGGGGAGTGGGCGCAGCCTCTCATCTCCCCTGCCGCAGCTTCGCCGCAGCATACAGAATACCTTTGAAAGTCATCCTTTTTTGAAGGCTAAAACATTATATGCAATCACTCAAAAAAATATCAAAATATTTTTTATTTTTTTTGGAGCAAATGCGATAGTGAAACGCTAACTGCGAGGAGCTTCTGTTTCCAAGTGATAGTATCCCACTGTCTCCACGGGTTCAATCTCAACCCCCGGGCAGCCTCTCCCCTCCATCTTCCCAGATGCTTCCCCCAGCCTGTCAGGGCTGTTGGTCAGTCCGTCGAGTATCAACCAGAGCATTTCCCGATCCTGGAGCTGTGTAAGAACCTGTTGGACAGACCCCTGTGGAAAACTGAGCATGGCGGCGCGAAAGGACGCAGTCAGATTTTCTTTTATTGGAAACGTGACAGTCAGCAGAAGTCTGTCTCTGCCGGCATAATCCCGTTCTTGCGCCGAAATCATAGACAACACCTTCCTCTGGTGAAAATCTACTCCCCAGCCCTGGTACAGATAGCCAGGTTATAGTCAGTAAGGATACCCTGACACTCTACCCCAAACTCTTCCTCCATTTCCTCCATGCTGTCTTGAATCGCAAAAGAGATAGTATCGGCATTTGAGTTTGGAATCATCTGAGCCAACTCAGGAACGACCTTCTGGGCAAGGTAGTGAGTAATGGTCCCGGCATTCGCCCATCCGCCGGGGGCAATAAAAAAGCAAATAGAACAGAGAGGGTCTAAGCTGCTGTCTTTTGTAAAGATAGAGGCGAAGGAGATCGGGTTCTCTCTCATGACGCATCCTCCCCCCTCTTCTTGGGCTTCTTTTGGTACTGGGGGTCCCTCTCTCGATAGATGAGGCGCTGCTTTGTCTCCTGGGGGTTACTGCGAAGCTGAACCATGGAGAGGAACGCTTCGTAGGGTTCCATATGCATCTCCTTGATGAGCTTTCGGGCGGAGTACCCAAACAGCTCCAGCTTCCCAAATTGCTTCTTGGTTACATATTTATAGAATTCATCCAGGATGTCGTCCTCTATCTCCAGATCCCGGTATTTGGCAGTTGCGGACCGGGTGTCAAGGCCCTTCTCTCGGAAGTATTTGATGATCTCGTCCTTACGAGTCTCCTCGTAGGTTCTGGCAGGCTTATCTCTCCCAGATTTTTTCCCGTTCCCCTTTTCCTCCAAACTGGCAACCAGAGCCGCCATTTCTTCTTCGCCTGGCAGTGAGGACACGCCCGTGATTTTCTGCGGCGCTTCATCGACCTCCCGAACCTTTCCGCCGCGATTCATGAGCTGATATTCTCTTCCGACAATCAGCGGAGCGGGCTTCATGGGGTTGCTGACCACAATTTCGATATGGTTCCCTTTATTGCTGGTCAGGGAGAGTTTGTAGATGTATGCGTTCGTCTCTTTATCTGTCCCCTGCGTAATGCTCTCCAGTCTGAACCGCTCCGCTGATGGGGATGGAGAGCTTCTAAGGGCGAATTTATCGATTATTTTATGGGAACCCAAATACCTCGCCAACTCTCGGCTGTCGGACTTGTAAATGTACAGATAGCCTTCCAGTCCAAAGTATGACAGGTACTTTTGCATTACACCAATAGGCGGGTTGATCTCCGTGACGCTGATAAAGAACCGGCGGCTGTACCCATCCGTCAGCCCAAGGATTTTATCCATATCCGTTGGATCAATCTCGTTTTGCTGGGCGAGTGTCTGGATTAGCGTGTGGATATTCTCATATCGCGCCCCTGGGTCTATTTTTCGCCGAGCATTTGCCTCATATGTCTCCAGAGCTCGCCGCACCTCATCGACCCCCTTAAATGTCCGGCTGGACATTTGGGGGCGGTCGGGGACAGAGACTGGACTGCCGTTGTGAACATTTGATGCTTCAGCATTATTTTCATCAAAACTGGATGAATCGTCTAGGCCGCCCCTGCGAAAATCGGCTGGTGAGAATTCAAGATGGATAGGAGTACGAGCATAGATTTTCACGCAGTCAATCATCTGCTGAGATTCGTATTCCGCTATAAGACGAGCAAACGCATCGTTGTCCTTGCAGACAATCGGGAAATCCCCGGATGAGAGTTTGCAGCCCTGTCTGGTAGCGAATGCCGCTGCCTCCACAGAGGATAGAAAAGAAATCAGGGTCTTGCCCCGGTCGATAAAGCATTTGTATTCGCCAGATTCCCAATCGCTTTGCGCTGTTCCCTCAGCTGCGACCAGGTAGAACTCCGGCATATCTAAAACCTCTCCGCGAAGCGACATAAGTTGATTCTGATTCGGAGAAAGAGAAAGTTTCAGGATCGACTTTGTTAGCAAATCCAGATTCAAGGGGGTCCCCTCCCTTCATTTTTTCTATGTAATATGTTCAAAAGAGACAAATTATCAGGAGACGGCCTCGTCCATAGGCTTTAGGGATTAACTGCTGCGAAAAACCGAGTGTGAAAGCAGATGCCATTAGCACTGTACTAAAAGGCTTCCTCTCTTGTTTTTGTACCGATAATGTTCAGCGCTCTTCCGCAAGGATATTCTACTGCATTCCATGCGGACAGGTGGAGCGAGAAGCCGGCAGGGGAATGCACGGGCGAGAGCGAAATCTGCATGTTTACTGCAAATGATTCTAACTATACTTACAATCTTTGCGACAGAAGATGAAGAAACCCAGCCACCTCTTTGCAGAGGCGGCTGGGGAAACGCTCATATCTTTATTTCGTCCGCATGTTACGCTGTGCGTTGTAGATTTCAGCAATGAGGTCAACCTTCTGCTGCTTATCCAGCAGGGAGAAGATCATGCCATACATTTTCTTCCCGGATGGCAGAGGCTTTGACCAGATTATCTGTCCAAAACATGTTATCCAGCTTCCGTCCGAACGCAGGCGGAAAGACGCCCCATAGATGGAACCCTCCTCCATATCCGTTCTTGTACAAAAGGCCATTCCATCGGAGGACACATTTATCAGAGAGGCTTCAAACTTGTCTCTCTTTTCTGTGTCTTCCTTGAGGAACAGGGTGACAGCTCCATTGACAGGCAGGCGGAATTCTCCACGCCGTTCCTCCAGTTTTTCGATGGAGAGTTTTCCAATGTCGGCTTTGATTCTGGATGCGGACAGGACAGTGCCAGAGCAGATGGCTGGGCGGGAGCCGCTCAGGAACACGTAGAAGGAAACGATTGACCCTGGCTCCATGTTTGGAAGGGTAAACATTCCGGGGGTGCGTTGGAGGGAAAGGCATCGTCCGTTCCTTTCGTCATCCCATGCGTCTGAGATGGCAAGCGGAATATGGACCCCATCTTCCCCGTCCAGGAATTCAATTGTGCCGCCGGCAGAAAGCAGTGCCACAGCTGGGTCGCTTTTGGCAGCCGCATGGTTTTCCGCAGGGGCATTTTGATTTTTTCTGTTCCAAAAAATAAACAAAGGGATCACCTACTTTTAATGGGTTTCTTAAAAGAAGCAGCCGTCCCCCCGGAGGGGGCGGCTGCTTCAGGTTAGCGACTCAACCTAAAAGAGCCGGCTTAATAACCAGTCTTGGGGAGAGTGCCAGGGACAGAGTTCTGAGCGTAAACCGGAGCGGTAACGTGAGTGATGAACTGGCCGGAGCTCGTCACCCAACCGTTATCGACGGTCACGGCGGGGTTGGACATGAAGGACTGACCAACGGAGTTGCCCCACTGTCCGCCGCTGCTGGTATTGCTGTAATAGCCCACCAGAGCGCCGCACTCAGCACGCATGATGCCCTGGTAGCCGTTGGGAACGGTGGAGAGGACATAGCAGTTGAGGGAAGCAGCTGTAGCCGTCTTCATGCCGGCAACGACAGAAGTAAAGACCATACGAATGTCGGTCACGTACTCACCAGTCTGGAGGCCCAGAGCCTGTGTGCTCAGTCCGTAGCTATAGCTGGACTTGCTGTTCAGGTTCTCAGCCAGCTTGCGGTAGCCGTTCATGTTGGTCTTGTACTCAACGTAGTAGGTCGTGGCAGAACCGGAATAAGTACCGGTGTACAGTGTCACAGCCCGCATACCGTCGGTAGGAACCTTCATGTGAACGAAGAAGTTCGCCATCGCACTGGTGGAGTTGTTCGCAACATTGAAGTTGTACTTCACATTGCCGCCAGGCATAGCAGAAGCAGTGCCGCTGACGGAAATGTCGGTAGCGTAGTTTGCAGCCTTATTGTACACCTCGACGCGGATGTTGTCGTTTGTGCTGGAGACATTGACGGCAAACTTGGTAGAGTTCACCTGCCAGCCCACAGGAGCGACAATCTGCTGGAAGTAGTACGTGCCAACGCTCAGAGCGCCGGAGTAAGCCTGACCATTCAGGTCGCCCTGAATATTGCCCACTACCTTACCGTTCGGGGTGGTGATCTGGTAGATTGCGCCGCCGATGAGTGTATTCTTGCGAATATTCATGGTGGCGTTATCCTCGCCAGCGTAAGTGACGATGGTCACCTGTCCCTTGTGGCCCCGCAGAGCCCAGGTCACCTCGGTGGTCTCACCAATCTTGACCTCGATAGTCTTGGGAACTTCGTCCTTGTTGTAGTTATTGGGGACCGTCTTGAGGGACAGGATGTACTTGCCAGCATCCAGGATGCCGGTCAGGTTGATGTTACCCTCATTGTCAGACCGATAGCTGCCAACAACGTTGTTCTTGATGTCCTTGATGCTCAGCTCGACGCCGTAGAGGCCGGCTTTGCTCTCAGCATCAATCATGTGAATGACAATCTTGCTCAGCCGCTCATTCTTCACTTCCAGCAGGTTATCCTTGCCGGCAGTGACGGTGACGTTCCAGACATCATCCAGCTTCACGTAGCCGTTAGGCACGGAAGTCTGATAGATGGTATACTTGCCAGGAGCCAGGTTGAGATTGATGATACCGCCAATATTGGTGGTGTAGGTACCGACAAACTCTCCGTTGTAGGTGTCGATGCGGAAGACAGCGCCTTCGATGGGCTTACCATCCTGCTTGCAGGTATCCACAATGCGGAAACTGCCAATGCTGGTGTTGGTCAGCTCGATGAGGGTTGCCTTGTCATCCTTCACCTCAAAGCTCTTGGAGGTCGAATCCAGGACATAGCCGTTAGGAGCCTTAGTCTCGGTAATGTTGTAGGTGCCAGCCGCCAGAGAGGCGATGACGATACGACCGGAAGTGTTGGTGGTGTAATCACCCACAACCTCGCCAGCCGCATTGGTGATGCGGAAGTGAGCGCCGGCAAGAGGAACACCCGTCTGGGCATCGGTCTTGACGATGGTCACGGTAGACTCGGTGGTGTGCCAGAAGTCGATGGTGGCAGCAACCTCATTTGTGATGGTGACGGTCTGAATCGCCTGACGAACAGTGTAGCCGTCGGGAACGATGACTTCCTTCACGATGTATTTGCCGGGGTTCAGGTCGGCGACAACGACAGTGCCGTCAGCGGTAGAAGTCACAGTCTTAACAACGGTGCCATTCTCCAGGCAGATGTCGAACTGAGCGCCAGCCAGGCCCTTGCGTCCCACCTCGGTCAAAGCCCGGATGGTGAGGTCGGTCTGCTGGTAGTTGACGAACTCAAGGGTAATCGCATGGTCATCCTCAATGGTGAAGCTCTTGGAAGTGCTGTCCAGAGTATAACCGGCGGGGGCCTTGATTTCGGCAATGTTGTAGGCGCCGGCCTGCAGCTCGTCAATCACGATTTGACCGCTCTGGTTGGTCGTATAGGTGCCAACAAGGTCGCCCTTGGCGGTAGTGATACGATATTCAGCGCCAGCGAGAGGATCGCCAGTCACGCCATCGGTCTTAACGACCGTCAGGGTGGACTTGGCAGTGTGCCAGAAATCGAGGATTTCAGGACTCTTGAATGTCAGTGTTACGGTCTGGGTCAGAGTCCGGGCGGTGTAGCCGTTGGGAACCTTGATTTCCTTCACCGTGTAGGTTCCGGGGTTCAGGCTGTCAACAGTAACAGTGCCATCGGAGCTGGAGCTGACAGTGGTAACCAGCTTGCCATCTTCGGACCAAATCTCGAACTCAGCTCCAATCAGGCCCTTGTGGTCCAGCTCGGACAGCGCCCGGATGGTCAGCTTGGTCTGCTTGTGGTTGGTGATGTCAAGAACCAGAGTCTGGTTATCCTTGATGGTGAAGCTCTTAGAAGTGGTATCCAGGACATACCCCTCGGGGGCCTGCGTCTCGGAGATATTATACTTGCCGGCGGGAACGCTGGACAGAACAATCTGACCAGCCTCGTTGGTGGTATAATCGCCATAGAAGTCGCCATTTTCCTTGGTGATGCGGAACTTAGCACCAGCCAAGGGAGCCTTGGTATCAGCATCAACCTTATTGATGGTCAGGGTGGACTTCTGTGTATGCAGGAAGTCGAGGGTGGCAGGGTTCTTAACCGCAATGTTGACAGACTGGCTCAGAGTCAGAGCGGTGTAGCCAGCGGGAACCTTGGTTTCGCGCACGATGTAGGTGGCGGGGTTCAGGCCCTCAACAACCACAGTGCCGGACTCGTCGGTGGTGACAGTGCGGATGAGGTTGCCATCCTGCTCGTAGATCTCGAACTCAGCGGAAGCGAGAGGCTTCCGGTCGCCCTCGGTCAGAGCGCGGATAGTCAGGTCAACCTGCTTGTTGTTGGTGATGTCGATCACCAGGGGCTGATCGTCCTTGATGGAGAAGGTCTTGGGGGTAGCATTAGCCACGTAACCAGCAGGAGCCTTCGTCTCGGTCAGGACGTAATCGCCAGCGGGCAGTGTGTCAATCGTAAACTGACCGCCCTCGTTGGTGGTATAATCGCCGACATAATCGCCGTTGGCCTTGGTCAGACGGAAGGAAGCGCCCTGCAGCATATCGCCGGTAGCGGCATCCTTCTTGTTGACGGTCAGGATGGACTCAGCAGTGTGGAAGTAATCCAGAGTGCTGGGAGTCTCATAGGTGATCGTCACGGTCTGGGTCAGAGTCCGGGCGGTGTAACCAGCAGGAACCTTGGTCTCGCGCACAGTGTAAGTGCCGGGATTCAGCCCGCTTACCAGCACGGAGCCAGTGGAGTCGGTGGTAACAGTCTTGACAATCAGGTTGGCAGAACTCAGAATCTCGAACTCAGCGCCAGCCAGAGGAGCGCGGCTGCTCTCCACGAGAGCGCGGATAGTCAGCTCAGACTGCTTGTGGTTCTCAACGGTCAGGACAACGGCCTGGTCGTCGCGAATCTCAAAGCTGCGGGAAGTTGTATCCAGGACATAGCCCTGGGGAGCCTTGGTCTCGGCAATGTTATAGGTGCCAGCATCCAGAGTCGCCACAGTAATGATACCAGAAGCGTCGGTGGTGTAATCGCCCACAAAATCGCCGTTGGCCTTGGTGATGCGGAACTCCGCCTCAGCCAGAGGAGTGTGGGTGTCAGCATCCACCTTCTTGACGGTCAGGGCGGACTTGACGGTGTGGTAGAAGTTCAAGGTGCTGGGGGTCTCAAAGGAGATGGTCACGGTCTGGGTCAGAGTCCGGGCGGTGTAACCCTCGGGAACACCAACCTCACGGACGACATAAATGCCAGGATCCAACTGCTCAATGGTGGCAACACCGGTTTCGTCTGTGGTAACAGTACGAATCAGCTTGCCATTCTGCTCCCAAACCTCGAAGGTGCCGACCAGACCAGCGTGGGTCTTCTCGGTCAGAGCCTGAATGGTCAGGGCGGAAATGCGGCGGTTGGTGAAGTCAAGAACCGTGTTCTCGGTTGCAGTCACGGTAGCCCACTGATAGGACTGGTCGAGAATGTAACCATCGGGAGCGGTAATCTGATGCACCATGTAGCGACCGTTCTCCAGAGCGGGAGACTCGGCATGTCCAGCCTTGTCAGTACGGATGTCAATAGCGAACTCGCTGTCAACAGCCTCAATCCGGAAGGTTGAACCCTCCAGGCCCTTGGTAGAGTCGGAAGCATCGGTCAGGTTCACGATGATGCGGTTGTTGGAAGTGAATTCAAACTTGACGGTAGAAACCAGCCCAGTCGTCACTTCGATGGTACGCTGCATCTGGATGCAGGTGTAACCGTCGGGAGTAGAAATTACCTTAACGGTGTAGCGGCCCGGAGTCAGATCGCCGGAGACAAAGATGCCGCCTTCGGTCGTGGTGCCGCGGGCAACTTCCTTGCCCTTCTCATCCTCGATGGTAATGGTCGCACCAGCCAGACCGAAGTTGCTGCCAGACTCAACGCACTCCACCTCGATGTGAGAGACGGCGCGGTTGAAGAACTTGGCAAGATTCACGCGGTTACGCTGAACCGTGATGGTCTGTGTGGTGGTGTTCAGCAGATAACCCTCGGGGGCAACAATCTGCTTTACGGTGTAGGTGCCAGGTTCCAGGGAAATGGACTCGGCCTCACCGTTGGTATCAGCTGTGTAGTTGGCAACAAAGCTGCCAGTAGAGTTCATAATCTGATACACAGCGCCAGGGATAGCCTTGCCATCCGCAGTGTCCACAGTCTCCATCTTGATGGTGGCCTTGGGCGTGTGGTTGAACCGCACGTAGGTAGGAGCGCCAGCATTCAGGATGATACGAGCCTGAGTGGGTGTGGTCAGGACATACCCCTCGGGAATGGTATCCTGGGAAACCATGTAAGAACCCGGGGGCAACTGCTCGAAGATTGCCACGCCGGCAGTATCAGTCAGCTTGGTGGACAGTTCCTGCCCAGTGATAACGTTATAGAGGATGTAGGAAACGTTAGCCATGGGGTTGCCGTCTACGTCGTAGGCGTAAACCACAATAGCGGACTCTCTCTTGTTGGAGAAAGTGGCAGTGGAGGTCTTGTTGTTCTCCACAGCGATGGTCTGCATGGTGGTTGTCGGCACATAGCCGGTGGGAGCGAACTGCTCATGAATGGTATACTGACCAGGATCCAGGACCTTCGTGACGGCGGTACCAGAACCGTCAGTGGTCACGATGTCCTGAATGACGCCCTTACTATCACGGATGATAAAGGAAGCGCCAGGCAGAAGATCCTTTGTATCGCCATCCAGCTTGTGGATGATGATGGAGGAGTGACGGCTGGCGTAAAGAGTCGCGACAGCGCCGGTGGTGGTTGTAACCTCAACTGTTTGCTCGAAGGTCTCAATCGAGTAGCCATCGGGAGCAGACACATACTCTACGCGGTAGATGCCGGGTTCCAGGTTTGTGAAGGAGAATGTGCCGTCATTACCAACAGCACCATCACGGACTGCAACACCATTGCTGTTGTACAGGCGCACGCGGCTGCCGGGAATCGGCGTAGTAGTGCCGCTGATGTAGCACTGAACAAACACAAAGGGACGGTCGCGATGGGTGAAGGTCAGGGTGCCAGCAGTGCCAGCCTCAATATAGATGGTTTTGCTGGAAGTTTCAATAACATAGCCATCGGGGGCCCGCAGCTCCTTGACCGTGAAGTATCCGGTATCCAGACCTGTGACCTGGAAGGAGCCGGTAGAATCAGTGGTGTATTCGCCGACCAGAGTGCCGTCCATCTTGCGCACCTCAAAAGTGCAGCCGCTGATGGGAGAAGCGTTGTCGGTGGAGCTGATAGCCTTGACGACCAGGGTTCCAAGGGGGGTGGCGGTAAAACTGAGGTTGCGGTCACCGCCGTTGGAAAGGGAGACAGACATGGAAGTGTTGTCCATGACATAGCCCTTGCGCGGCTGAGCCGTCACAGTGTAGTTGCCGTCCTCGATGCCATCAAAGGTTACATAACCGTTCGCATTGGACAAAGCGGGCCCAGCAACGATATTTCCGGAGGTGTCATACAGAGTAAAGGTGCAGCCTTCCAGATCCTTGCCAGTGACGGAATCACCAACATAGATGGAGACATTACCAGGCTTGATATTGCTCAAAGAGACAACGGCGTGTTCTGTACGGTCGCCGATGGACACAGAAGCGTGCTTGAGCTGATTCACATAGCCAGGCGCTACTGCCAGCTCCTCGACAACATAGGTGCCAGGTTCAACGTCAGTCACGAAAGCAAGGCCGGCGGCGTTGGTAACCAGGTTGCCATTCACAGTGCCGCCGCCGCTCCGGGAAGTGCGCCAGCGGGAACCCTGAATAGGCTCGCCAGTCTTCCCGTCGTAGTTGAAGATCGTGATGGTGCTCTTCTCAGAACCGGTAAAAACCACAACATAGGGGTCGTCACTGGTCTCCGTAATGTGGATGGTCTGAGCCTGAGCGGTGAGATTGTATCCAGGAGGAGCAGATACTTCCTGGATGGTGTAGTCGCCAGCAGGCAGATGGGGGACGACCATATAGCCGTTTTCATCAGTTCTTCCTTCGGCGACGGAGTGTCCCGTACTGTCATACACAACATATCCGGCATTTGCAAGGCCCTCCTGTGTGGCGGGGTCAATGCGGTAGATGTGCAGCGCAGTTTCGGGGCGGTTACGAATTTCGGCTCTGTATACGGTCTGGTACTCGGTGTCAAAATAGAAGACCATCTCCTCACTATTGAGGATGTATCCCTGCGGGACTACAGTCTCCGTTACCCGGTACCACCCGCTCGAAAGCCCAGACCAGGGGACCTGTCCGGTTGCGGGGGTTACCTGTGTTCCATGGTTGTGTTCCCGGCCCGCTGTGATGTCTTCCAGCATAACGGATGCACCGGACATGGCAGTATTGGAAAGAGCGTCTTTCACCGTGATGGTGATAGACCCCGCCTTATTCCCGTCGAAGGGAGCGTCCGCCAGAGCGGTTGTCGGGAGCATTCCAACACACATAATCAGGACCAGGAGAGCGCTGAGAACTCGCTTAAGATTTCTCATAAGAAATGGTTCCTCCTTTCCTATATAGGAACATTTGCGTCAGACCCTGGGATTCCCCAGTTTCCTTCGCCTTTTACCGCCTCATTCAAGCGGGTTAGGATGATTTGCCTTTGAAGCTGATAAAGCTTTTGCTTTTCATCAGGGAGATTCTTCTGCATCCGCAGGGGAGAAATGGCCTACCCAGGAACAGAACCGGCGTACCAAACCTTTTACTCGCAGTTGGATTGGCAAATTCAGCCCGAAGATACCTTCCAAATCTCCTCAACGGTCCGCTTCCGTCTTTTTCAGCCTCGCAGGATGCCCGGCAGTGATGCCGAATGAAAGCATCGTACCGGAGATAAAATGGTGATTGCAATCCCATCACAGAGGAACGAGTTTCGCCAAGCGGCGGGGCGCTTGCAGGCACCCATGATGGAGACAATCTTCTTCCCGAGCATCCACGTTCCGTGGGAAACCCAAAGCCTAAATGTCCGCAAAGACATTAGCCACCATCGAAGCCGTAGCGTAGACGGTCGGCGGCATAGAAGATGAATTGTCCGTTCGTCCTATTACAGGACCGTTGCTTGAGCATTGTGCGGATAGCTCTTTCAACACGAGCCGGTGTTGTTTTTCGCCGTTCCGCAATCTCGTCATACAGAGACATGACTCTCCGCTTGTCATTTTCGAATTCGCCGTTGCAAACCAGCAAGATTGCATCGACGAGATAGGAATACCCCAAGCTGGAGTGTGGCATTTCAAACTGCTCAAGAAACTCCATCACAGCCCGTTTGTCAGGCGCTCTGTCTCCAGTCATCTCGACTTACCTCCTTCCTCTGGCGTCGGGATAACTGTATGCAAAGGCTGAAAAATATATCAGGAGACCAAAAAAATCTCTAACATTCTTCTGTTTTGAAAACAGAGGAAAGCCCCTGGGGCTGAACCCCAGGGGCTTTGAATGTTGGTTTCGCTTCCTGTACCCATATAGGGTACGGCACAACCTTATGAGTAAATGCCGGATTACATCCAGGACTCCACGCCGTTGCTCACGGTCGCCTGATGGGTAAAGGTGGCCTCGAAAATGTCCGCATAACCCCAGTAGGTCAGGGGAACATCACTGAAGGTAGCACCAGTGGCGGCGGTTTTGCTGGGGTCAGCCGCACGGCCCAGGATGTGGTTGACCATGGTGCAGATAGCCGCACGGGTCACAGCGGAGTCAGGGGTGAACTGGCTGCTGCCAACGCCCTGCACCCAACCCTGGCTTGTAGCGTAGCTGATGTACTGCGCAGCCCAGTGGGAAGAGGGAACATCGACGTAGGAAGTAGTCGTGCTGGCGGAAGAGACGTCCACGTTGCGGTACTTGCACAGCAGAGCAAGGAACTCAGCGCGGGTGATGGGATTGTTGGGGCTGAAGTTGTTGTTGGTGTTCAGCACACTCAGGTAGCCCTGAGAACCGGCGTAGTTGATTGCGCCAGCGCCCCAGAAGGAAGCAGGAACGTCGGTGAAGTATGCAGAAGAGGCGTAGGAAGAGGTGGCGCTGTCGTCCATACCGAGAACGGCGCGGTTGAGCAGGGTCACGGCCTTGGGGGTGGTGATGATCTTCACCTCCGGCCAGCGGAGGAGGATTTCCTCAATGGAGGCGGCGTGGTCGGGCTCCACGTGGTTGATGACCAGGTAGTCCAGGGGACGGCCGTCCAGCACCGCCTTCACGTTGGCGATGAACTGCCGGCCCACCGCCCAGTCGGCGGTGTCGAAGAGGACGGTCTTCTCGTCCAGAAGCACGTAGGCGTTGTAGCTGACGCCATGGTACAGGGGATGGATATTCTCAAAGAGGGCCAGGCGGTGTTCGTCCGCGCCTACCCAGTAGAGGTCGTCGGTGACTTGACGGTAGTTATACATAGATCTGCCTCCTTATTTTAAGTCCGGGGCCGTTAAACTTCGATCTCGATGAACGCGTCCACGCTTTCGCCGCAGTGGGGGCAGGTCCAGCCCTCGGGCAGGTCCTTGAAGGCGGTGCCGGGCTTGACCTCGTTTTCGGGGTCCCCCACCAGCACGTCGTACTCGTGGCCGCAGCCGTTGCAGATATACAGCTTCCGGGGCTGGTAGACCTTCTTGGGAACCATGCG